>Ga0316187_10001884_pt1 | contig 18322 bp, 24 predicted proteins | sample CroRivburrow1_MG_FD_204927 | JGI IMG/M metagenome (GOLD analysis project Ga0316187, IMG submission 204927) | Coastal sediment microbial communities from Maine, United States - Cross River worm burrow 1 | ecosystem: Environmental > Aquatic > Marine > Coastal > Sediment | place: USA: Maine...
TTTTTCAGTTCAGATTGACCGACAGGTGCTCCGTCCATGAACGGCTCTACTTCCATGCCGTCGGCTGTCCCATAGATATTGTCCTCTGTGGAGAGAGAGACCACATCCTGATCAACAATGCCGGGGACAAGTCGAATCTGCTCTGTAAGGTTCTCAATCAGTTTCAGTGTATCGGTCTGATAGACTCCGCCCTCATCTCGAACCACACCAACCCAGAGCAGATCTGGTGTGCCGAAAATTTCTTTCATCCGATCATTATTCAGTGTCGCCTCATGGCCTTGTGGAATGAACGACTCAGTATCAGTATCGATTTTCATATACTGCATCTGTGAAGCCAGAAGCAGTGTGATCAGTGTGACAACGGTGATCGTCAGCTTAGGCCACTGAATGACCCATGCATTAAACTGTTTCATATATTCCCTTCCCGGTTTCCCAACCCCCTAAAGAATGTCTCCAGCAGTGAGCGAAGCTGAACCTCTTTCTCATCCAGCGCCCCAAACATGCAGAGAGGCATGTTAAAACTTATCATAGCACGATAGAGGTTGGTTGCCATGTTAAGCGGGTCGCCTGCCCTCACTTCACCACGCTGTTGGCCCGACTCGATAATACCCGCCATATAGTCAGTGGCGCGATCCTCATAGTGCTGTAGTAGATCTTTATGTTTGGTAGAGATCAGTTCGACTATCTCATGCATGTGTGGTGTTTCTGATACAAACCTGTGCATGTACCTCAGACGCGCAACAAGAAATGAAGCGAGCTGCTCAATAGTGGCCTGGTCATGATCATTAGCGTTTTCACCGGCTTCTTCTTTTTCCAGAAAGCATGCTTCAGCACCCGCTGTAGCTATCGCCTCTTTATTTTTATAAAAGCGGTAGAGGTTGCCTACACTCATTTCACAATCTTTTGCGATCTCCGCCATGGTAGTTTTTCCATACCCATAATGGGAAAACCGCTGACCGGCAGCGGAGATGATTCTATTTCGGGTTTCGTCACTCATGGCGAGAGTAAAGATCAGTGAATAATGAACGTCAAGCAATAATATTCATTATTCAGGACAGCTTACTCTTAAGCAGGCAAAAAAAAGGCGGCCAATGGCCGCCTTTTAAGATCAATCAATTAAAAATTAGAACCTGTCTTGTAGAATCTGCTCATACTCAGAGAGAGAACGTTCAAATGCAGGACGCTCAAAAATACGATCCATATAACTCTCAAGGTTACTCCACTTGGCCGTATCAACACCATTATGGGATAAACGCCAGAGGATCGGAGCGAGTGTGATATCAGCAAGCGTGTACTGCTCACCAATAAAATACTCCTGACGGGCAAGGTAGCTATCCAGTGTGTCGAGATAAGCACGAATCTTTTTCATAGGCTCTGTCTTCTTCTTCACCTTGATCAGGTTGAAGTAGAGTGGATAGAGCTCCTCTTCGATGCGTAGTACAGCCAGACGCATCTGAGCACGCTCAGCAGGAGAGCCGGGCTTCAGCGGAGGATGAGGATAACGTTCGTCAAGATACTCATTCACAACAGATGACTCAAAGAAGACGATATCGCGATCGATAACAGTTGGCAGTTTACCGTAAGGGTTGATCTCAAGAAAATCGGTAGGAAGCGCTTCAGGCTCCAGCTCGATGGTATCAACCGGCAGCTCTTTTTCCGCAAGTACAATGCGGGTGCGATGCGAGTTCGGACACTGTGCATCTGAGTAGAGCTTGATCATACAAAACCTCCAGAGTTCGCTTAAGCATCAAGCGAAAAGCCGCGCAGTGTAGCGGCAAACGAAAAAAAATAAAGAAAATAAAGTGTTACGGGGCCTTTTGAAGAAATTAAATAGGTGCTTCCATGCACTTATTTAATTCGCAAAAATAAAAACGTGGATTTACCTTTGCTTACAAAATCAATCACATATGATAGTGATTTTGGTAGCCTATCCATGGGCTATACGGATAGTTTGATTTCTATCAAAATATCCTTATCCGTCTGATTCACCACGTTTGATTCCCATCAGTTTAGCAGAGATGAAGGCATCGATATCACCATCAAGAAACGCCTGAGTATTACCTGTCTCCATGCCTGTACGCAGATCCTTAATACGCGACTTATCCAACACATAAGAGCGGATCTGGTGGCCCCAACCAATATCAGTTTTTCCATCCTCCATCTCCTGCTTCTCAGCATTCTGCTTCTCAATCTCAAGCTCATAGAGGCGCGCCTTCAACATCTTCCAACAGGCGTCACGGTTTTTATGCTGTGAACGGTCATTCTGGCACTGTACAACGACATTGGTTGGAATATGGGTCAACCGCACGGCTGAATCGGTCTTGTTTACATGCTGACCACCAGCACCCGATGCACGATAGGTGTCGGTGCGAACATCAGCCGGATCAATCTCAATATCAATATCACGATCAATATCGGGAAATGCAAAAACAGATGAAAATGAGGTGTGACGCCGGTTGTCCGAATCAAATGGTGATTTTCTTACTAGTCGATGCACTCCGATCTCAGCCTTCAGGAAGCCGTAGGCATACTCACCTCTGATCGAAACAGTTGCCGACTTAATGCCCGCCTCTTCACCGGCTGTACACTCCATCAATTCCGTTTTAAAACCTTTACGCTCAGCCCAGCGCAGATACATACGCAGTAGCATCTCAGCCCAATCCTGCGCCTCAGTACCACCGGAACCAGCATTGATATCAAGAAATGCCGACTCACCGTCGGTCTCTCCACCGAGCATCTGGGCAAGTTCAAGGCTCTCAATCTCAGGTTCGATCTGATCCAGTGATTCAGCCGCTTCAAGTTGAGAATCCTGATCACCCTCTTCGAGCCCCATCTCAAATAGTGTCGAGGCATCATCAAGGCTATCCACTGCACCATGAAAGGTTTTCAGCGCACGCTCAAGCCGGGCTTTATCCTGCATAATCTTCTGTGCAGCATCCGGATCATCCCAGAGTGAAGGGTCCTCTATTCGAGCGTTGAGCTCTGTGAGTTCATCCTCTTTGGTATCAACGTCAAAGAGACCTCCGCATCGCATCAATACGGCTGTTGAAACTTTCCGCCCGTGTTCTGAATCCTGCAATTTGATCTTCGATGCTCATGATCTGCTCCACATATCTACTACCCTTTCAAGGGACGGGGAAGGTACTAATCCCTTCCCTTCAAATCAACTACGTTATTCAGAAGACTGCTTGAAGAAACCTACAGGATTAGGACTAAATTTTCGATTTTTGGTTTTCTCGAAAATAATTTTTAAGCTACTTAGTGATTACAACCAACTATCGAGCATAGCCAAACAAATCTTATTCATCTCACCTGCCCTCGCCTCGCTATCAGCTTCATTATAACAGCGTAGTTCAGGTGCATTACCGGATGGGCGCAGGTGTGTAACCTCCTCCGATACAAAGGTAACACGGATGCCATCAGTGGTATCAATCGAAGCGACCGGGCCAAAGGCATAGGCAAACAAACGTTCCGCAGCAGCAATATCGGCTTGCTGGTCACCACTGTTTAGAACTGACAGTTTTCTCTGGCTCAGTTCGGTCGGGAAATTCTTCAGACGCCCACTGGATGTGAAACGTTGCGGCAGTGTGTTGAGTAGCTCCGAGATGGTTGTGTCCGCATCGGATGCCATCAATAGAATAGTAAGCGGCACAATCACTGCATCACGAGTCGGAAGTGCGGAAAGGATACGACCATCAATGGTGATATCGCTTGCAGTCAGGAAGCCACCATTGGCTTCATAGCCAACCACGCCATTTTCTCCCTGCTCCAATGCGCTATTCATCGCTGCAATCACAAACGGTGAACCGATCCGGGTGCGATCCACCTGTTTGAACCAGCCGCTCTTCTCGACGGCACTGTTACAGCTTACCGGTGTAGCGATATGTTCAGCAGATAGATATTTAGCACACAAAATGCCTGCGACATCACCGCGCAGCCAGTTGCCCTTCTCATCACTAACCAGTGGGCGGTCACCATCACCATCTGCTGAGACGATACAATCCACATCCAGTTCGTCTGCCCACTGGTGTGCCAACACCACATCTTCAGGGCGAATTGCTTCGGTATCGACGGGCAAGAAGATCTCTGAGAAGCCCAGACGAATCACATCTGCACCTAAGCCTTCGATCACTTCTCTGAGGATATCGCGTGCAACCGTCGATTGCTCATAAACACCGACTGTTTTGCCTTTAAGACAATCTGCCGGGAAAAAGTCGAGATAGCGCTGCACAAACATCTGATAAGCAGCCTTCTCTACGTCAGGAAGTGTCTGTGGATCATTCGTGCTGCCATCAGAGTCGAACAGATCATTGGAGACATTCACGCTCTGCGAGCACATCCCCTGCTCATCCTGTTTAAGGATTTCTCCGGCAGGTTTGTAAAATTTGATACCGTTACGATCATCCGGGATATGGCTGCCGGTCACCATGATGCTCGGAATGTTTTTAGACATCGCATAACAGGCCACAGCAGGCGTTGGGATCAGGCCGCAGTTGACTGGTAGGCAACCGCCATACCTAACTGCCATCGCAACTGCTGCCATGATGCGCGGACTGCTGGAGCGATAATCGCCGGCAATGGCGATGTTAGAGCCCTCGACGAGATCGCCCGTGCTCTTCAGATACTGCATAAAGGCCAGTGTGTAGGCGTAACAGACACGATCGGTCATATCGGCAGCCAGACCACGCGCGCCACTGGTGCCAAACTTCACACCGCTCTCTTCCATCAATGCTGAAACCTGAACTGTTTGATGTTGACTGCTCACAGGTGTTCACCTGCTATCCACTCACCCATCTTAATCATCGCCAAACAGCATCAGGTTTGCACCGTGCTTGATATAGAGCTTAGTGAGATCACGTGTCATCGAGCCATAAAAGGCGAAGTAGTAAGGGTAGTCATAATCTGCATCCTGCAGGTTTGGATCGGCTCCGGCTTCGAGAAGAATGCGAATCGCATCTACGTTTTTCTCGGTCAGATGCAAAGGAGTGGAGAGTTTGTCATTGGCCAAATCCAGACCCGCACCGTTTTCAATCAGTAGAGACATTGCATCCAGATGAGCTTTGCTGGTGGCATGATGCAGCGCCGTGTTTTTCTTCTCATCGACACTGTTCACATCACAGCCGGACTCGATTGCCGATTTTAGAGTTTCAACATCACCGCTTTTGGCGGCCTCAAACCATACTTCCTGCTCTGTAGACTGATCACTGCTCATACAAAATCACCCCGCTTTTGGCTTTGCGTTAAAGAAAAATCAAACCACGCCCTGACTCTTCAGATACTCTTCGTAGGTACCATGATAATCGACGATACCTTCAGGCGTGAGTTCAATGATACGGGTTGCCAGAGAAGATACAAACTCACGGTCATGACTGACAAAAATCAGCGTGCCCTCATATTTCTCCAGAGCAGAGTTCAATGATTCAATGAACTCCATATCCATATGGTTGGTCGGCTCATCGAGCAGCAACACATTCGGATTGAGAAACATAAATTTACCAAACAGCATGCGACCCTGTTCACCACCGGAGAGTGCTTTAACCGATTTCTTGATGTCATTCTGAGAGAAGAGCATGCGTCCGAGATTGCCGCGAATCTCCTGTTCACCGTGCTCCTTTTTCTTCCACTGAGCCATCCAGTCAAACAGGCTCTCACCCTTGGAAAAATCAGCTGAATGATCCTGTGCATAGTAACCAAAACTCGCATTTTCAGACCACTTGATCTCGCCGCCGGTTGGTTCCATATCACCTGCCAGACAGCGCAGCAGCGTGGTTTTACCAATGCCGTTGGGGCCAATCACCGCTACGCGCTCACCCACCGGAATTCTCAAATCAAACTTTTCAAACAGCATACCCTCATCAAAGCCCTTACTGAGGCCCTTCAGTTCCAAAATATTGCGATAAAGTTTCTTATCCTGACTAAAGCGCATGAATGGGCTAACACGACTCGAAGGCTTCACTTCATCCAGCTTAATCTTATCCAGTTTTTTGGCACGAGATTGTGCCTGTGTGGCTTTCGATGCATTGGCCGAGAAACGGCGGACGAAAGCCTCAAGTTCTTGAATCTCTTCTGTTTTCTTGGCATTTGAAGTAAGCAGCTGTTGCTGAACCAGTGATGCAGCTTCCATGTAATCATCGTAGTTGCCCGGATAGATACGAAGTTCACCGTAATCAATGTCGGCCATATGGGTGCAGACACTGTTAAGGAAGTGGCGGTCATGCGAAATGATGATCATGGTACAGTTGCGCGCGTTGATCACCCCTTCCAGCCAGCGGATTGCATCGATATCAAGGTTGTTGGTCGGCTCATCCAGCAGAATAATTTCAGGATCACCAAACAGGGCCTGAGCTAAAAGAACGCGCAGTTTCCAACCCGGTGCAATCGACTTCATCAAGCTGAAGTGATCTTCCACCGGAATACCCATACTGATCAACAGTTCGCCCGCATTGGCATCTGCGCTGTAGCCATCCAGATCAGCGAATTGACTTTCTAATTCTCCGGCGCGCATACCCGCCTCTTCGGTAAACTCAGGCAGCGCATAGATCGCATCACGCTCTTCCTTGATCTTCCACAGCTTCTCAAACCCCATCATCACGGTATCAATCACCGTACAATCTTCAAAAGCGAAGTGATCCTGACGTAATTTACCCAACCGTTCATTCAGGTCGATGCTCACATTGCCCGCTGTTGGAACCAGATCACCACCGAGGATTTTCATGAACGTGGACTTACCACAACCATTGGCTCCGATCAGGCCATAACGGTTGCCTTCACCAAATTTGACTGAGATGTTTTCGAATAGGGGTTTGTCCCCGAACTGCATGGTAATACCGGATGTAGAGATCAATGTACTGTCCTGTGGTGCGTTAGATGTGCCTTAAAAGGAGGTGCAGCTTAGTGGCGGCCGTTATATATACAAGTATCTGCACTATCTGATGTTTAATCCTGAACGCTTTTCGCTTCTAAAATAGGCAACCACAAGATGGTAGCCGAACCGGCTTTTGATAGGCCCGTGCACCTTGTTAAGAGCCTTATTGAAAATGACATTCTCAACCGGCTTCACCAATTGGCCCGGATAGATTTCACCGAGATCACCATCGCGTTTTTTGGATGGGCAGGTTGAGTGTTTGCGAGCCAACTTGCCGAAATCCTCACCATTGGCGAGCCGCTGTTTCAGCTTCTCAGCCTCAGGCTTGCTCTTCACCAGGATATGTTTCGCCATCGCACTCTGCATCAAATCTCCTCAAACAGGTGCGAGAGTCTACCAGAGATGCTCCCAAACCAGCCACGAAAGTTCAGTTATGCATCCTCACCCTCTATGCTGTCGACTTCTGTTGAAAACAGCCATTGGAGAGAATCATGTCCAGACCGCTTAATATGTTTATGCGAGGCAAACGCGTCACCATGCTGCAGGAGTTACTCGGCAGGATGGGCTACCCCACGCAGGATCAACCCGGCCTGTTTGGTGCATCAACACGTGATGGTGTGAAGAATTTCCAGAAACAGCGGCAACTCAAACCTACCGGACTGGTCGATGATGAACTCCTGAAACTGATGCAGCAGGGTCATGTTACAGCTTCTTCAAAAAAGAAGAGAAAACCTAAAAAAGCTCCATCCCCTATTCCTGTCAATCAGCAACAGCTTGATGCTCTGATCCGGCTGCTGATCCGCAAAGATCTGATTAATGAGGATGAGTTACAGGTTGAGATGGAACGGCCACAACCTGTCAGAGTCACCCAGCCGCCTCTCACCTGATGATGACTAAACAGTACGCTCTACGCCTCGAATTCACCAAACAGCTCGTTGCTCGTCTACTTGATGGTGAGAGCATCAACCTTATTAGCCCGCACGGCCAGGGGCGCAGGCGAACGCTTCAGGATCTACGAACGCTTCTGCCCGATTCAATATCTGTTCAACAACTTGATCTGCGAAGGGATTCCGTTGATCCTGGCGACTGGCTTTCACAAACCGTTGATAGCAGCAGGAAAACCCTGCTGATCCTTCATAATTTCAATGAACTGAATCAGGAAAATAGCAGCAGCCAACCATTCATTGAGCTGCTAAACAGCATCAGTAAACAGCCAGCGCTTTCGCTGCTTGCTGTCTCTGAAAAGAGAGTAACCCAATCACTCCGAATCACCCCCCTGCTCTTGCCCGTCCTCACTTCTAAGCAATTAAGCAGAGAGCTTGAACGACACCGGCCAAAACTCTCGGAGAACGAGCTGACAGAGATGGCCAACAGACTGCTGCTTGATAAGGCCCCCTACACTGCACTCCTGTCTGCTATTTCCGAAATGGCTGGAAACGCTTAGAATATCGATATGACGTTTGATTATTTTCTCATTCTTCTCCCTGTTTTATTGGCCGTGGGAGCGCTGGTCAGAGTCCTGACGTTGAAATCCCCCACCTATCATCGCAAGCGAAAAGGAGACAGCTCATCTACGATCACCGGTGGTGATGGCGATGTAAACATCAATATTACCCACACCTCGTCAGAGAGCCTTAACAAGCAGGAGGGTGATGCCTCAGATACCGTTTCAAGTGTTGGAGATGCAGGCAGTGGCGATGGTGGTGGCGGTGGTGATTAGAATTTCTCTTCTGTTAAAAATTGCTCTCATATGCTCTCTCTTTCTGATAACCAGTTGTGAAGAGTCCATCCAACCCACGCCTGTTCCAGCTAAAGAGAAAAAGGCGTTTGAGAAGAATGCCACCGATGCTGCAGGTGTAGCCGAGGGTGATGAGCAGGTCTCTCCTTTCGGAAAACCTTCTCACTGATCAGATCACAGATTAGAGTTGTCCGTATGAGCCGTCCCATTCGCAAAACAGTCGCCAGATCAGAAACATCCGCGGCCCCGGTTCAAATCATTCTATTAACCCTGCCACTATGGGGAGTATCAATGGCACTGACTCTGTTTATGCCAATGACAGGTTTCATCACCTCAATCATCATGGCCATCTGCCTGCTGGTGTTGCCTTTTAAAGCGCGTCGTGGCCTCTGCCCAGCGTGTGAGAAGCCCAAAACGCTTCCCTTCTCAGGCTTTGGAAACAGTTGTAGCGGTTGTGGTGAAGAGATTGTTCTCAGGGGTAGAGAATTTCACCTATTGGAAGCCAGGCCGAGTGCGCGAATAGCAGGTTCGGGAAGAGGCTAAACCTCTTTTCTCAGACAGTATTTCAAGTTCTAGAGTGCGCCGGGAAGGTAATCACGAACTGTTTCCGCATCTTCAAACACCAGGTTTTTATCTACTTCATCTGAAATAAGCTGTTCCAGCGATGAGCTACACTGTTTTCGTAGCAGCCCAAGAAACTCCGGCGGTGCTACCAGAGAGAGATGTTTAAACGCATTGCTAACACGGCCTCGATCTATCTCATCAATCAACGCATGTGCAAACAGTTCAGCCTCATGGTCTTTGAGGTCAACCGACTGATTCATGTCGTGTCTGGCATCACCTGTCCGATCGGAAAGATCACTGGTCAGCTCCTGTTCATGTTTGCGGGATGTTTCATGATCCCACTCCTGCTTGAGAATTAGCCCTGAAGCTCGGCCACTCATGGTGTAGAGTTTTGCAGAGCTCTTATCGGCAACAAGTATCCAGGTCATATCCATAAGCTACCTCCTGAAATATCTACCTCTAGAATAGCCCAATCAGACAGACTGGCAATCCACCCGTTCATAAGAGGAGACAGCGAATGAGTTTCAGCTGCAACGGATTATTCACTCATCTCTTTTCGATCAGCATTAAGAAAGTGGCGCATCATGAACTCCTCCTCCACGGGTGTAAGGTCATAGCGCTGGCACGCCTCCTCAATGGTTGTTAGATCGTAAGCATGCATCTCCGAAATCCAGCGAACAGCCTGACGAAGTGCTTCACCTTCAGGAAACAGTGATTTTGTTCCACTCATAATCTACCCCCTACTCTTAGTGTAGCAGATTGTCTGATTGATGTGTCACACCTGACACCTATCCAAAACAGGGCTGTTAGGTTTAAATGCGCTATGACAACGCCACAAGAGCCTACATGGACTCTCTATCTCATTCGTCTGGACAGTGGCCATCTCTATACCGGCATTACTACTGATGTTGAGCGAAGATTCAGCGAACACAAAAATGGTAAAGGCGCCAAGTTTCTTCGTGGCAAAAAAGGATTGAAGCTGGTGTTCAAGCGCGAGATCGGTGACATATCTTCCGCCCTGAAAATTGAAGCTGCGATCAAAAAGTTTCCAAAACATCGAAAAGAGGCACTTATCAACGGTGGGTTCTGCATTGATGAGCTGTTGCCTGATTGATTCACTGAAGCTGCATGGCCCTCTCGAGTGAACTTGTCCATAATAGAGAGAATGAAGTTCTTTCTTGGAAAAACCCTCCTGATTCTCTTCTCAGTCACACTCTTTGTGAGCGGTTGGATGCTGATGTTTGAAGATAGCTACATCTACTATCCGACAAGAGAGATTGAGCACACGCCGGCTACCTACGGACTTAAATTTCAGAATATTCATCTCACCACAGAGGATGGTGTCGCGCTGCATGGCTGGTTGATGCCACACGCTAAAGCCCGGTTCACACTGCTCCATTTTCACGGTAATGCTGGCAACATCAGCCACCGTCTACAGCTATACGAGAAGTGGCACCGGATGAGGTTATCGGTATTTGCGATTGAATATCGGGGTTATGGTCAGAGTGAAGGCGTGCCATCAGAAGCCGGATTCTATATGGATGCCCGTGCAGCCTGGCGTGAGCTGGTCAAAGCGCAAAACACTTCTGCATCACAGATCATCATTGCCGGCAGAAGCCTCGGCTCTGCGGTTGCTACAATGCTCGCCACAGAGACTAAGCCTGCAGCACTGGTGCTTGAGACTCCGTTCACAAACATCTCCGACATGGCGAGGGAGCACTACCCGTGGATAATTCCGATTCAATTTCTGGCGCAGACAGAGTTCGACACGCTGAATCTTATCAGCCGGGTTCATGCTCCTGTGATGATTATATCGGCCGATAACGATGAGCTGGTCCCGGCAGCGATGAGTAAAAAAATTTCTACAGCGGCCAATGAGCCCAAGCAGCTTATTGCACTATCCGGTGGCCATAACGATTTTGATCTCTCCTCATCATCACTCTATGCCGAGGTGTGGAATCGATGGTTGAATCAACTTGATGGCGGCGTAAGCTCTCCAGTGAAGAGTAAGCAGGAGTAGTGCGTGGAATATATTCAGTGCCCAAATTGTCTGAAAAAGTATGGTGTAAACGAGAAGATTCGTGCCGCATCCGGCAAAACCATCCACTGTAAGGGGTGTCAGGAATCATTTGAAATTGCCATCTACAGCACACCGGAGCCTGAAAAACCAGCAACTGAAGCGAGTGAAACTTCACAAGAAAAAGAGAACCGCGCCCCTGAAACCGAAACACCCGGGACAACATCAGATCAACCAGCTACCAAAAAAAAGTCTAAAAAAGCCAAAAAACCGGCAAAGAGACGCTCTTTTCAGAAGATTTACACCATCGTACTTGGCATTCTGCTAGTCTCCTCACTAGTGGCAGCGCTCATCTTTCAATTCAAGCCCGATCTTTTTGACACCGCTCCAGTAATACAACCCCAACTGAAGGCAACTGAAAAACCGCAAGTAGTTAAGTCTAAGCCTCCAGTTACCACACCGGACACAGCTCCGCAGGAGCAGGCATCTGAAGAAACGACTGAAGAGGATGCCAGCGATGGCTCTGAAACCAGCTCACAAGCAACCGTAAGCAAAGCATCATCACAGGATCCGGTCGATGCCTCGGACGACTGTAAACAGGCTGCTACTGAGCAGTGGTTTACCGACTACATGATGACGCACGGGAATATCTCTGGAAAAGAGTACATCAGAATGCTGGATGAGAGCAGCTCTCACACTGAACGGATTCGTATTCTCTGCAAAGATAAGTATCTCGCCAGCAGGATTACAGAAGCTGCTATAGCTGGTGATAAACCGGCCTGGATTGAAGTTGAGATTAATGAGCGAACCGGCACAGAGTATGATGGATCTGCTCAAAAGAGCAGATGGTAGTCGAATTTCACTATCAGACTCTCTTAAAACTGTAAGATTGTGGCAGCAACAACGACACAGAATTATATGAAACAGATATTAGTACTATTTATCACCCTCCTTTTTCCCTTTACTCTCATTGCGGAGGAGCAATCTATGAGCAACTGGCAACGCCCAACTGATATGGAACTGGAGAGGCAACTCACCCCTCTCCAGTTCAAGATAACCCGCAAAAACGGCACAGAACCGCCATATAAAAACGACTACTGGGACAACAAAAAAGAGGGCATCTATGTGGATGTCATCTCCGGCGAGCCACTTTTCAGTTCAACAGATAAATTTGAATCCGGTACCGGCTGGCCAAGTTTTACCCAACCGCTTGTTTCGGAAAATGTTGTCGAAAAAGATGACAGCTCATTCTTTATGCGGCGGGTAGAGCTGCGCAGCCGAGTGGCTGATTCCCACGTCGGCCACGTTTTTGAAGATGGTCCAGCCCCCACAGGTCTTCGTTATTGCATTAACTCGGCCGCACTCCGTTTTATTCCGGCAGAGAAACTTGTTTCAGAGGGGTATGGTCAATTCAGTGACCTCTTCACTGATCGGTGAAGCCACTGTATGAAACGCTGATTGTCGGCTCAGGCCTGGCTGGATCCTCTCTTGCTTACAGGTTAAGAGAGAGAGATGAACGGGTGCTGCTCATTGCAGACCCCGATACCCCTGCAGCATCTCGTGTAGCAGCAGGTCTGATCAATCCGGTCACAGGTCAACGGTTTGTCTTACAAGACAACATTGAGGCACTGCTCACTTCCGCCCACAGTTTTTACCATCATCTGGAAAGCGTATTGGATAGAAAACTGCTCCACAGTCGGGAGATGCTGCGCGTGATCCGCAATGAGAAAGAGAAATTGGCATGGCAGAAGCGAAAAGAGGACCCGGCCTATGCGCCCTACCTTGGCGGCCACAGAGAGAGTGATCCGCTTGTTAACACACCGGAAGGTGCTATTACTCAGTACCATACCAGTTTTCTCGATACCAATGAGCTTCTTGATGCCCTGCACAGCCATTTTCTGGAACAGAGCATCATGCAGCTCAGCAGAGTGAATTATGAAGAGATCTCACTGACAGAATCCGGCGTTGTCTGGAAGGGGATAAAAGCCAGACGGATGATATTCTGTGAAGGGTGGCGAGGCAGCAGTAACCCGTGGTTCAACCACCTACCCTTTCAGCCTGCTAAAGGGGAAATCGTGACTCTGCACACTGAATCAACCCTCCCCAGGACTATGATCAATGCCGGAATCTGGATCATCCCCATTGATCGCCACACCTTCAAGCTCGGAGCAACTTACGACTGGAATGTGCTGGATGAGAATGAGAGCGATGATGCACGGGAGAAACTGTTGGCGGCACTGGATGACACGCTTGTTCACCCTCTTAAGAGCACCCTGCTTGAACAGAAAGCAGGCGTGAGACCGGGAAGCCGTGATAAAAAACCTTTTATCGGGTTTCATGCCGATCATCCACAGCTGGGAATTTTTAATGGTTTCGGTTCCAAAGGCAGTCTGTTAACACCCTTCTATTCAGAGCTGTTTGCCAACCACATCACCAACGGAGAGCCCCTGCCTTCGGATGTAAACGTGGAGAGATTTCATGGCTAGAATCTCTGTCACTCAGGCCATTCACACCCATCTCGCATCCATTGTCAGTGAGGGGGACAGAGTTGTTGATGCAACTGTTGGAAATGGCCATGACACGATTTTTCTGGCACAAACTATTGGTGAAAAAGGGCATCTCTACGGCTTTGATATCCAGAACCAGGCGATCATCAATTCGCTGGAAAATCTGGCCTCACATCAGTTAAGCAGCCGAGCCACACTGTTGCAGAAGAGCCATGCATTCATGGATGATTACATCCCCTCACGTCATCACGGCCAGATCAAATCGATTGTTTTTAATCTCGGTTACCTTCCCGGTTCTGATAAAAAAGTTACCACACTGCCCGAATCAACCATTGCAGCACTCAACGCCTCGCTAAAACTGATCTCTGAGGATGGGGTCATCTCAATTCTTGCATATACAGGACACCCCGGTGGCGCAGATGAGTGTGATGCCGTTAAACGATGGTCGACCAAGCTCCCTGTCGATAGCTATAAAACATCGGCGATCAATCTTCTCCCCGATCACAACTCACCACCGGAGTGGATTCTCATCTCGCGAGTTCAGTCATAACACGCTTTAATTAACATTTCATAATTTGGTTATAGCGTGCCGCCTCGCATCGAATCATATAGGATTCGATGTCAAAGGCTCACTGCCTAAATAACAGCTAGATACCCATCGGAGGAAAACATGACCAAGCCGCTTCTGGCATTAGCTGCAATTGCTGCGCTACTCTCAACACCTGCCTATGCCGCCTACAACCCTGAGCATAAAGCAGATGGAAATTTTAAACGTATGGATAAAAATCAGGACAACGTCATCAGCAAAAAAGAGTTTCTGAAACCTTACACTGACCGTTTTCAGATAATTGATCGCGATGGCAACGATCATATCTCCAAAGATGAGTTACGCGAATTCTGGAAACAGAAAAAAGCCGAGTATGAAAAATTCAAACACAGAAATGACGAATATTATGGGAAAGACAATTAATCAATCCTGATCAGGATTACCCTCACACTTTGTCATAAGTATTGTTAACAGGTTAAGACTGATGACAAGCCAATGGAGAATCATGGTGTGTCTGGATGCGGACAATGCACGCATTCAGATGCACTTTTTCTCTTCCACTTTCCGTCCCTCTTCCCACAGCGATATAGTAGACCACAACTGACGCGATACCTGAAAGGGCCGCCCAGAGATCTCTGTCCGCAAACCCCAACATGGGTGAGAGAAGATAAGCGGTACTGCCAACTGCAAAAAAGAGAAACATCGGCAAGCCATAAAGATGAAAGGCGCTCTTCAAAATAAGATGATCCGGCACCTCAACAACCACCTCATCACCCACCGCAGCACCGACAGCGTTCAAAACATGCAACTCCATAGGCCGCTCTTTCCACGAACCAAGGGTCGAACAGGCTGATTTTCCGGCACATGAACCACAGGAAGATGCGCGCTGTGCTTTGACAACGGCAATATCACCATCGGATTGAGTAACTACTGCTAACTGCTGCATAGCGCCGAAGTATACAAAGATTCCACAAGAAGGGTAAACTCCGCAGATATGGGACATCGCTCAATTCAACATTTTGACTTCCTGATATTGGGTAGTGGTGCTGCAGGCCTGCTGGCTGCAAAACGGCTTGCAGATCACGGCAAGGTCGCCATTGTAAATAAAGGTGATTTCTCCGACTCCAATACCTATCAGGCTCAGGGTGGTATTGCCGGTGTCACCGATGCTGCCGACTCGATTGAATCCCATATTGCCGACACCATTCAAGCCGGTGCAGGCCTCTGCCACGAAGATGTAGTGCGAGAGATCGTATCTGCCGGTAGCCGGATGATTCAGGAACTCATTGAGATGGGTACGCCGTTTGACACCGAGGCGACCGGCACACTTCACCTCACCCGTGAGGGTGGTCATAGCCAGCGCCGTGTTGCTCATGCCCAGGATGCAACAGGCCGGGCCATCGGCGAGACCCTGCTTCAATATGTTCAGCAACACCCCAACATCACCTGCATGAGACAACACACTGCCGTGGACCTGATCACCAGCAGAAGATTGGGTCGCCACGATGGTAAAAACAGCTGCCTCGGTGCCTACCTGCTCGATCCGGATGGTGCCATGATTACGGTTTCAGCACTGCATACGGTGATGGCAACAGGTGGAGCTGGTAAAGTATACATGTACACCTCCAACCCTCACCCTGCGACCGGTGATGGCATCGCCATGGCTTGGCGTGCGGGTTGTTCGGTGATGAATCTTGAACTGATGCAGTTTCACCCCACCTGTCTCTACCACGCATCCAGCCCGACCATGCTGCTGACCGAAGCACTGCGTGGTGAAGGCGCCCACCTGATCGACGATGAAGGGCGCCGTTTTGCCTTTGATTATGATGAGCGTGGCGAGCTTGCCCCGCGTGATATTGTTGCCCGGGCAATCGATCATGAGATGAAAAAACGTGGTCAGGACTGTATGTTTCTCGATGCCAGACCGCTCGGTGATAAGACCATCATCAGTCACTTCCCCAATATTCATGAACGACTGATGGAGATCGGCCTCGATATGCGCAAACAGCCGATCCCTGTGGTTCCGGCAGCCCACTATATCTGCGGTGGTGTAAAAACCGATATCGCGGGCCGCACCTCTGTCGATAACCTCTACGTGATTGGTGAATCGGCCTGTACCGGTCTGCATGGGGCCAACAGATTGGCCAGTAACTCGCTGTTGGAGTGTCTGGTGATGGCCGAATTTTGCACTGATGCCATCACTGAGGCGGGTAATTTGCCGCAAAGCACCACACTTCCGGTCTGGGATGATTCAGGCACAGTGCCGGAAACCGAGCGAATTCAGATCAAGCAGAACTGGGATGAGATTCGCGCCACGATGTCCAATTATGTGGGAATCGTGCGCTCCAATGAGCGACTTCGCCGGGCACGCAGACGCCTTGATGTGATCCGTGAAGAGATCGCCAGCTACTACTGGCAGTATCCGATCAGTCGTGATCTGGTTGAGTTAAGAAATCTCTCGCTGCTTGCAGACCTGATTGTACGCTCAGCCCAGATACGTCACGAATCACGTGGCCTACACTACTCCACCAACTATCCAAAAACTTCAGACCACGCTGAAGATACGGTGCTCACCCCCGACCAGCTATGAGCACATTCATGGTTCGCGTTGAAGGCAAAGTTCAGGGCGTCTGTTTCAGGCACTATACCCGCGAAACTGCCGTTCGACTTGGGATCACCGGCTGGGCACGCAACTGCTCGGATGGAAGCGTTGAAACACTGATCCACGGCTCTGATGAAACGGTAAAAAAAATGATCGCATGGCTCAGGCATGGCCCCTCATCCGCAGTTGTTAGTCAGCTGCACCTTAATCCGGTCGATGCCGACCCTCTGCCATCAGGCTTTAAAATCACATACTAGAGACACTTCTGAATGACCGCTTTCGGCCGAAAGCAGACATTAAAAAAATTAGTCTATGACGTTTAAGAGTTCTTCTCTGACCTCATCCCCCATCATTGAGAATCCCTCCTTTGCTTTATCCTTCCATTCAAGATCATCCCATGCTTCATGAAGCTCAGAAACTTTGCGTTCCATAAGCACACCGAAGAGAGCTTCTGCCTGACTTATATCCTTTTTCCGTTTTGCCTCATGGGTTGCACCCCTTCTTAGTGCAATAAGACATTTATGAAATGCATACCTGGCAGGCTGTGGTACCTGAATCAAAATTCCATTCTTAGTGATTGCAGCTCCTCTTACAGGGTTTGTAATGAGGTAGTCGAAGAACCTTAGCTTTTCGGCATATACATCCATTCCGGTTAATTTTGCAGGCTCTGCAGTTGGTTTGCCAATCAATGGAGCCAGAAAATCAATCTTCATTCCTGAGCTGTCATGTTTAAAAGACGTTGGTGGATCCTTGTGTCCAAATCCTGGTACCACCCTAAAGCCGGCCTGTTTAAGCTTATCACCTAATTCAATTGGTTCGGTACCAGCAAGTCTAACAAACCGACCTAGATCAATGTCCTCAGTTGCTACCATGTCATTTTTCCAAGTGACGCCTAACATGTTTCCAATAACCCCGAATGCGTGCGACCCCACCAGAACAGCGTTTTGGTTATAGAAACATCCAGAGGCATCCAACAGCTCCAGCGTGGATGCTGAGGCTTGATCAAGTTGATTACAGCCATTCACAACCAATGTTGAGCACAGTTCGCTTCTCCGCCGGAGCCGATCTTTCATGTATGGATCTTCTCTAGCAATGTAAAACGTAACTCGCTGACCCATATATGAAACTCGGTGCTGCCCTTTTGTTCCTTCCCTGTGTTTTAATTGCACTACGGTTCCAGATGATGGCAACCCAATCTCTGACTCAAGACGCTCGATTAATTGAGCATAGGCACTGATTTCAAGGTTTTTCCAATATCTCATGGCGTAAAAGTAACACGTGGTACCCTTTTGTCAAAAAAAGGTACCACATTGAGGGCTGCAATTCAAAACGACTCCCTGGCGTGATAAAATTGAATGACTGCTTTCGGCATTCGATTCAAACGGTCGATGCAACACATGCATTAAATCTTGCTGCCGGGGTTCTAAAGTTCAAGGTCTGTCTTGGCCGCTCGTTAAGACGTCTGGCGATCATATCCAGATG
>Ga0316187_10001885_pt1 | contig 18316 bp, 20 predicted proteins | sample CroRivburrow1_MG_FD_204927 | JGI IMG/M metagenome (GOLD analysis project Ga0316187, IMG submission 204927) | Coastal sediment microbial communities from Maine, United States - Cross River worm burrow 1 | ecosystem: Environmental > Aquatic > Marine > Coastal > Sediment | place: USA: Maine...
GCAGGGCCTTCGTGTTGTTTACCTCGCACCGCATGTTGCAGCGTCTTGCGCCGCAATTGGCCGAGCGTTTGCCTTGGCCGGTTCTGGAGCAGGGAAGGGATGGGGCGCGGGACAAGATTCTTAATATTTTCCGGGAAGAGAAGCACTCAATTTTATGTGGAACTCGAAGCTTCTGGGAGGGCGTGGACGTACCGGGCGAATCTCTGTCCATGGTGATCGTCGACAAGCTTCCCTTTGCTCCGCCCAATGATCCATTGCTCCAGGCGCGCATCAAGGCATGTGAGGAGGCCGGCGGCAACGGATTCCGCGACATTCAGCTGCCCGAGGCCATTGCCGTGCTGCGCCAGGGCGTTGGCAGGCTGATCCGCAGCGCTTCGGACACGGGGGTGATGGCCATTCTTGACGCCCGCATCCATACGCGAAGCTACGGCAGGCAGGTGGTGCGAAATTTACCGGCAGCACCGGTCGCGAATGACATGCACGCCGTGCGGGCCTTCTATGCTCAATCATGTACTGAAGAGGAAGTTGCCTAAACGTATCGCTATTGCGCCGGACGCCTATAAGGGCTGCCTGAGCGCTGATGCCGTGGCATGCGCCATGCAGGAGGGCGTCCTACGCGAATTGCCTGGGGCGGAGCTGCGCTCCATGCCCATGGCCGACGGCGGCGAAGGTAGCCTTGATATTCTTCTGACGGCCTTGGGGGGAGAACGTCATTCTATTGAGCTACCAGGTGCTGGCGGTTCAAGACTACGGGCTGACTGGGGGCTGACTCCCGGTCAAAACGGAGAAGCGCAGGCCGTAATCGAGGTGGCGCAGGTCGTAGGGTCGGCCAGCGCCGGCGATACGGAGGTGGAGAGGCGAAGCAGCGAGGGGGTAGGCATGTTGCTGCGGCATGGTCTCGACCAAGGCATTCGCCATTTTCTCATCTGCCTCGGAGGCAGTTGCGCGAATGATGGCGGCGCGGGTCTTCTATCGGCGCTGGGGCTGAGGATGCTGAATGCTGCCGGGCTAGAGATCAGTCCCGATCTCGATGGCCTTGGCGGTCTTGCCGGCGTCGAAGCCGACAGCCTTGATCATCGCCTTGCCTCATGCCGAATCGATTTGTTGAGCGATGTATCCAACCCTCTCTGTGGCAGCCAGGGTGCTACTGTCATGTATGGCCCACAGAAGGGCGTGCCGATTGACAGGGTGCCTGAATACGATGCGCGCTTGCGCCATTTTGCCAGTCTTTGCGAGGAATGCCTCGGCATTGCAGCGGCTGATCGGCCCGGAGCGGGCGCTGCAGGCGGATTGGGCTTCGCCCTGCAACTTCTCGGTGGAAGTTTCCATGCCGGAGCCTCCATGATAGCCGACCTGCTGGGTCTGGATGCGGCCTTGAAAAAGGCGGACCTGGTGCTCACTGGCGAAGGCAGGAGCGACGCCCAGACCTTCTTTGGCAAGGTGGCCTACGAGGTGGCGCTAAGGGCTTCGCGGTTCGGTGTGCCGGTAGCGCTTATCTCCGGCTGCATCGCCATGGACGAGGATGATCGATGGCGAATTTTTAACCAGGCCCTTGCAGCGACGCCTAAGTCCATGCCGCTAGAGGAGGCCTTGAGCCAAGCGCCGGCCTTGATCGCCGATACCGCTGATCGTGCAGCAAAGATATGGATAGGAGGAGAATGATGAATATCTATCTGGTACAGCATGCGCTGGCCCTGTCAAAGGAGGATGACCCCGAGCGCGGTCTGTCGGAAAAGGGCATGGCCGATACGCGCAGGATAGTTGAATTGCTAGCGGGCAGGGTCGGTCCGGCGCGCATTGTTCACAGTGGTAAGAAACGCGCGCGCCAGACAGCGGAATTACTGGCGGAAAGTCTGAATAGTCAGCAGGTGGAGGAAATGCTCGATCTCGATCCCATGGCCGATCCCGGCGTATGGGCCGCGCACCTCGCCGCCATGACGGATGACGTCATGATTGTCGGCCATATGCCGCACGTCTCGAGGCTGGCTTCCTTGCTGCTCGTAGGCGACGCCAATGCCGAAGTCGTGCGCTTTAGCAATGCCGGCGTGGTGTGTCTTGGCCGGGATGAGGCAGGCTGGAGTCTGCGCTGGATGGTGACCCCGGCGCTGGTCTAGTCTTGGGGCGGCGTAGGCAGGGTCAAAACCTCGACGCCATCGGCGGTCACCGCCATGGTGTGCTCAAACTGGGCTGACAGCGAGCGGTCGCGCGTGACCACGGTCCAGCCGTCCTTGAGTACCTTGCCGTGGTGACGGCCCAGGTTCACCATGGGTTCGATGGTGAACACCATGCCTGGCTTCAGCTTCATGCCCTCGCCGGGACGGCCGAAATGCAGCACCTGCGGCTCTTCATGAAAGTTGCGCCCGATGCCATGGCCGCAGTAATCGCGCACGATGGAACAGCCCTCCGATTCAGCATAGCTTTGAATAGCATGGCCGATGTCGCCGAGGGTGGCGCCGGGGCGCACCTGCTGGATGCCGAGATCAAGCGCCCGGCGGGAAATCTCCGTCACCTTGCGCGCCTTGATGCCAGGCTCGCCAACATAAAACGTCTTACTGGTGTCTCCATGAAAATCGTTGAGGTACACCGTAATATCAATATTGACGATATCGCCGTTTTTGAGTTTTTTGTCTCCGGGAACACCGTGGCAAATCACATGGTTGGGCGAGGTGCAGATCGACTTGGGGAAGCCGCGGTAGTTGAGTGGCGATGGGTATGCGCCATGCGAGACGATGTAGTCGTGGCAGATGTCGTTCAATTCATTGGTGCTGATACCGGGCTTCACGAATGGCTCGATCATCACCAACACATCGGCCGCCATGCGGCAGGCGGGACGCATTAGCTCGATCTCCTCAGGTGATTTGATGTGGACCATGAATTCCCAAACTCCTATTCCAGTCAATGGGATGATGGTGATCACAGCATGGAATGCAACCATATCGCGTATATGGGCGTAGGATCAGGCCATGGCCGAACGTTTTCCCGATCCATCCACGGCGCCTGCCGACGGGCTCGTCGCAATTGGGCTGGATTTGTTGCCTGAAACCCTGCTGGAAGCCTACGGCAAAGGTATATTCCCCTGGTTTTCCGAGGGGGAACCGATTTTGTGGTGGAGTCCTGACCCCCGCATGGTGCTGTTTCCCAGCGAGTTCCATGTTTCCCGCCGTTTGCTGCGCAGAATTCGCCAGGGTCGCCTGCGTATCACCGAGAACCAGGCCTTTGCCGCTGTGATGCGTCATTGTGCCGCGCCCAGGGGCCAGGCTGATAAAACCTGGATCCTGCCTGAAATAATTGAGGCCTATGTGCGCCTGTTTGAACTCGGTTATGCCCGGTCCGTCGAGACATGGGATGGGGAGACGCTGGTCGGCGGGCTATATGGCGTAAAGCTTGGCCGCGCATTTTTCGCCGAGTCGATGTTTTCCCGTCGTACGGATGCCTCCAAGATCGCCATGGTCCACCTGGTGAAGCGCGCCAGGCGGGAAGGGTGGGCGCTGATTGACTGCCAGTTTCACAGCCAGCATCTGGCCAGCCTTGGCGCCAGGCTGATTCCGCGCCAGGTATTTTTACAAAACCTCAAAAAGGCCGTCGGGGCGGAATAGTCTTAATCGCATTTTAAGCCTGGACCATTTGACGTGGAAGTTCGCGAAAGCATTGCAGCGCTTGCGATTGAGCGTTATAGCTATGGTCTTTCTCTTATTGTGGATATCCCTAACTATCCAGGGCGGTTCAGTCTCTCATACTATACCCCGGTGGGTTGTTGCCCATGGGAGCATTTATCAGGCCCCCTTTGATGTGTGGACTATTGATAATTACCCCGTCGCGACAGTTTGATGTGGCTAGCTATCATGCTTCTCTCACCACATCGTTCTGGAGGGAGGGTCGCAACCCACCGCCTCTTTCCCCACAAATATTGCAGCAGCCCATATCCAACCGAGTTGGAGAGAGCATTTATCGCAATGGATGGAAGCGAATGCGGTTGCTGCGGAAAAGCTCGAAACTGCGCGCCGGGATGATGAATGGCTGCGCCTTTTCGATGGCGCGCAGCAGTGACTGATCCAGGGCTGGGCTGCCCGAGGAAATAGCGATTTCCAGACGCCTGACGCTTCCATCCACGTTCAAATCCATGGTCACGATGGGATCGGCCAGGTTGCCGCTAAGACTGGCCGGCACCTTCCAGTGCCGCTGCACCTCTCGCTGGATGTTGGCGATGTAGTGGTCAATTTCGCGTTCGGACAGCGGCTCCATCGCCGGCAGCTCTTCTACGGGCGCGGGTTCGGCTTGTGGTTCCGGCTCGGAGACCAGGGGGGGAGGGGGCTCGCTGTCCATGGACTCGCGGGTGGACACCAGCGGTGCGAAGAAATCCTCTTCCTTCATCTGCGGCTTTGGCTTGGGTTTGGCCACAGGTTTAGGCTCCGGCTTTGGTTTGGGAGTGGGTTTTGGCTCGGGCTTCGGCTTAGCTTCCGGCTTGGGGGCGGGCTTGGGTTTGGGCTTGGATTCCGGCAATGCGCTGACCGGGATTAGCTGCACCTGCACGGCCCTGGGCAGTACGGGTGCGCTCTGCGGATACCATGAGGCCAGCGCCATCAGCAGGGCCACCACAACGACATGAATAATGATGGCGGCGGAATAGTCGAGCCGGGAGAGCGATGAGGGGTCGGCGTACACGTTAGTGGTTGGGTTCGGTGACCAGCCCCACTCTTTCGATATTGGCGGCGGCCAGGGCGGCCATCACCTGCGCCACGCGCTCATAGGGCGTTTTGGCGTCGCCGCGGATGAACACCGGCAGCTTGGGCTTCTGCTCAAGAATGGCCTTGATGCGCGGGGCGACCTGTTCGAGCTGCACCTCCTTCTTTTGCAGGAAGATACGGCCATCGGCGCGGATGGATACCTCCAGCGGCTCGATATTCTGGGTCATCGGCGGCGCTTCGGCGTCGGGCAGGTCGACATCGACGCCCTGGGTGAGCAGGGGGGCTGTGATCATGAAGATAATCAGCAACACGAGCATGACATCGACCAGCGGCGTGACGTTGATCTCGCCCATCGGTTCGGTGTCTTTATCCCATTTGCTTCTGCCAGCCCACATAACTGATCCTAGTGCCGCAGATGGCGGCCGATGACGTTGAGAAATTCGGAGGCGAATTGATCCATTTCGGCGGCAGTGCGTTTGAGGTCGGAGCTGAATTTGTTATAGGCGATAACTGCCGGGATGGCGGCAACCAGTCCGAAGGCGGTGGCCACCAGGGCCTCGGCGATGCCGGGCGCGACCGTGGCCAGCGACGTGTTTTTGGTCAGGCCAATTTGCTGGAAGGAGCCCATGATGCCCCACACCGTGCCAAACAGGCCGATGAAGGGCGAGGTGGAGCCGACTGTCGCCAGAAAGGCCAGATGGCGGGACAGTCCTTCCAGTTCGCGCGAAAGGGCGGCATCCAGGGTTCTGCGGATGCCCTCCAGTCCCTGGCCGGGGACGATTTTCATGCTGGCCGTGTGGCTGGGTTCCTGTTGCTGGCGCATGAATTCACGGTAGCCGGCCTGAAAGATGTTGGGCAGCGGGCTGTTGGGATAGCGCGAGGGGATACCGGCAAGCAGCGTGTCCATGTCGCTGCCTCCCCAGAAAGCCGAGGCAAACTCAGAGCCTTCACGGCGGCTTTTGCGATAGCGCCGCCATTTGTTGAAGATGACCGCCCACGATGCCAGCGACAGGGTCAACAAGAGCACCAGCACACATTTGACCACGATTCCGGCGCCCAGCATCAGCCCTAATACCGTCATTTCACTGCTCATTGTTTGCTCCCTTTGCTCACGCCGTCGGCCAATATATCCAGAATGATGGCGGGGATGCGCACCGGCCCGCCCTTCGTCCCCAGGCAGGCCAGATGAATATTCGCCTCGGCCATCAATTCGCCATCCCGGCTTACCCTTTGGAGAATGTGCATCCTGGCCCCCTGGGCCTGCTCGATATGGCTTCCCACCACGAGTTTGTCGTTGAATCTCGCCGGCCTGGCGAAGCGGATATTGGCCTCGGCGACGGCAAAAGTCACTCCATAATCTCGCTGCAACACGTCCAGTTCCAGGCCCAGTTCGCGCAGCATTTCCGTACGCCCACGCTCCATGAATTTCAGGTAGTTGGCGTGATAGACCGCGCCGGAATGGTCGGTGTCCTCGTAGTAAATGCGGATGGCAAAGGCATGCATGGGCCGGGCTATAGCAAGCGTGCCTGCGGGCCGATGTCAGGCAGCTCACGTTTCAGATGCGAATAGGCAAGTGCGGTAGCTACCCGTCCTCTGGGCGTGCGGGCGATGAAGCCCTCCTGCATCAGGAAGGGCTCGTAGACGTCCTCGATGGTGTCTCTCTCCTCGGAAATACTGGCCGCCAGCGTGTCCAGTCCGGCCGGGCCGCCGGAAAACTTGTCGATCAGCGTGGCCAGAATACGCCGGTCCATAGCGTCGAGGCCAGCCTCGTCCACTTCCAGCCGGTGCAGGGCTGTATTGGCGCATGCTTTGTCCACCGCGCCATCGTGCTCGACCTCGGCGAAGTCGCGCACGCGCCGAAGCAGGCGGTTGGCAATTCTGGGCGTTCCTCGGGCGCGCCTGGCGATCTCCAGCGCTCCCCCGTCACTAATGCCGATGTTGAGCACGCGGGCGGAGCGCCGCACGATTCGCTGAAGCTCTTCATGCGAATAAAAGGCCAAGCGCATCACCACGCCGAAGCGGTCGCGCAGCGGATTGGTCAACAGGCCCGTGCGGGTGGTGGCCCCGACAAGGGTGAACGGCGGCAGATCCATTTTGATGGTGCGCGCCGCCGGACCCTGGCCAATGATGATGTCGAGCTGGCGGTCCTCCATGGCCGGATAGAGGATTTCCTCCACCTGCGGGCTGAGCCGGTGGATTTCATCGATGAACAGCACGTCGCCCGGTTCCAGGTTGGTGAGTATGGCGGCCAGATCGCCCTGGCGCTCAATGACCGGACCGGAGGTGGAACGCAGATTCACGCCCATCTCGGTGGCGATGATGTGCGCCAGCGTGGTCTTGCCCAGGCCCGGCGGGCCGCAGAACAGGGCGTGATCGAGCGATTCGCTTCTGCCCTTCGCCGCGCGTATGAATACCGATAGATTGGCGCGAATCGCCTCCTGACCCACATATTCGTCCAGCCGGGCAGGGCGCAGGGTGTCTTCGAGGCTGTCGTCGAGCAGAGGTTGGCCGTCGATCACGCGCTCGTTCATCCCATCGCCTTTAGAGCCGCCTTAAAAGCGGACTCGAAATCCTGCTCGGTGTCGATGGCCTCAAGCGCTCTGTCCGTCTGGGTGGGTTTGTAGCCCAGGTTGAGCAGGGCGGAGCGCACATCAGAGGCAAGACTGGACGCGGCGGGTATGGCGCTGGCCTCATCCACAAGCTTGCCCTTGAGCTCCAGAATCAGCCGCTGCGCGGTTTTCTTGCCGATTCCGGGGATACGGCTTATGGCGGCGGTATCGGTGGCTTCCACGGCATTGAGCAGGTCCTGGTGCGACATACCGGAGAGGATGTTCAGGCCCATGCGCGCACCGATGCCCGACACCCCGGTCAGCTGACGGAACAATGTCCTCTCCTTGGGGTCGCTAAAGGCGAACAGGGTGATCTGGTCCTCGCGCACATGGGTGTGAATGAAAAGCTCCGCCGGTTCCCCTACGTTCAGCTGGCACAACGTCTGCATAGGCGCGTGCACCTCGTAGCCGACACCGCTGGCGTCAATCAGTGCCAGACCGGCCGGATCGATATTCCGCACGATGCCGGAAAGCCAGCCGATCATACGGCCAGCTGCCTGTGACGCGCGGGCAGGTGATGGGCATGGCAGATGGCCACACCCAGGGCGTCCGCGGCATCTTCCTGAATCACATCGTGCAGCCCGAGCATGAGCTTGACCATATGCTGCATTTGTTGCTTCTCGGCTCGGCCAAAGCCCACCACGGCCTGTTTGGCGGCTGTAGGACTGTAGGCCTGCATCGGCAAGCCAGCATGCGTGCAGGCGGCGATGAGCGCGCCCCTGGCCTGTCCAAGCTTAAGCGCCGAGGCGGCATTCTTGGCCATGAACACGTCCTCCATGGCGCTTTCGTCAGGCTGGTGCTCGGAAATCACCTCGGACAAGCCGGTAAACAGCTGATGCAGCCGCTCGGGCAGTTCGCCTTTTCCTGTTTTGATGCAGCCGTGGGCAATATGGCGCAGGCGGTTGCCTTGGGCGTCAATGATGCCGAAACCCGTAATGCGCGAGCCCGGGTCCACGCCCAGAATGCGCATCAGGTGCTGATCCGCTCCATTTCAGCATCGGAAATATCATAGTTGGCATAGACATTTTGCACGTCGTCGAGGTCTTCCAGTCGTTCGATGAGCCTGATTAGCTTCTCCGCCATTTCGCCCTCGACGGGCACATTATTCTCCGGAATCCAGGCAACTTCCGTCACCTGGGCGTTAAGGCCCGCGGCTACCAGGGCTTCCTGCACCTGGGCGAAATCGGCCGGATCGCAGGTAACCTCGATACAGCCCTCATCCGGCTTGTCCTGCACGTCTTCCGCGCCCGCCTCAAGCGCGGCCTCCATTAGGGCGTCTTCATCGACCTCGTTGCGGTCGAACACGAACAGGCCCCTCTGGTGAAACATCCATGATACGCAGCCGGATTCGCCCATATTGCCGCCGGCCTTGGTCAGTGTGGAGCGCACCTCGGCCACCGTGCGATTGCGGTTGTCGGTCATGCAATCCACCAGAATGGCGACGCCTCCCTGGCCGTAGCCCTCGTAGCGAATCTCTTCGATGCTGGCCCCATCGCCGCCACCAGCGCCCTTGGCCACGGCGCGATCGATATTGTCCTTGGGCATATTCACGCCCTTGGCGGCGGCAATCGCTGCTCTCAGCCTCGGATTTGCATCCGGGTCGTCGCCGTTGCGCGCCGCAACCGTGATTTCACGGATGTAGCGCGTAAAAATCTTGCCGCGCTTGGCATCCACGGCAGCTTTCTTGTGTTTGATGCTGGACCATTTGGAATGTCCTGACATGAACGAAGCTCCGATTTGATATTTGCTGGAGGGGAAGACTACACGTCCAGCAGCGCGGGGTTAAGGCTGGGGAAGGTTCTGATTCAGATGCGTTCGGTCAGCGTTGTCATCACCTTGGCGGTAAATCGCATAAAGCTTTTTACCGGCCCTGGCAACTTGGCGGCGCCTAAATCCTCTGCTAGCTCGGCATGGCCCAGTTCGTCTTCGCGCATTTGCGATACGATGGCTCGGCTTTTGGCGTCTTGCTGGGGCAGGCGGGCTAGGTGGCTATCTAGGTGGCGCACGACCTGATGCTCGGTCTCGGCCAGGAAGCCCAGATTCCAGCGGTCGCCCAGGATGCCGGCGGTGGTGCCGATGGTCATGGAGCCTGCGTAGAGCAGGGGATCGAGATAGGAGGGGCGAGAATCCAGTTCGGTCAGCCGGCTTCGGCACCAGGCAAGATGATCGCTCTCCTCGCTGGATGCCTGGCGTAGCTTGTCGCGCAACGACGGGTCGCGCGCTGTCAGGCTTTGGCCGTGGTACAAGGCCTGGGCGCAAACTTCGCCGGCATGATTGACGCGCATAAGGCTGGCGGCATTCCTGGACTGCTCCGGACCGAGACGAGCTTCTTCCTTGATGGATTCGGCCGGATTGGGACGGTTGGCTCGCTGTTCACAGAAGATATCGTAAAGGGCCTGATCGACGTGGCTGATCAGCTGGTCAACGAGGGAGTAGCGGCGAAAAGGTGGCGGCTGCATGAGACCTCAAGCTACAAAAAAACACCCTTGCAACAAGGGCCGAAAATGCGGCCAATCACCCCGCCACAGGTGGCGAGACAAACGTGATCCACGTCAACTTCTTATCTTGCAAGCACTTACGGCATGGCTCCACAGCCTCTGTGGATAAAACTGTAGATAACATTTGCTAGATCGCCACCCCTGAACGAATGAGCGCGACTATATTCCCCTGCCTAAAAATTAAGCACATCATATATTAATATTAATATTAGGTACTTATAGGGCTGTAGTGTTGTAAGCTGGAAGCTTCTTTGGGTAAACTGACAACCTTGCCAATTGACATAGCTCATAGTGGATAATTGCGCTCAGCCTGGCCATCTAGCGCCGATATGGCTGCTTTTCCCCCTCGCCTGATAGCCGCTTCGATGGTTGCGGGCAATTCGCCCGGTTGCGGCGTTTCGCTCGCATCGATGAGCTGTGAGGGCAGGGCGTTGCGATCCTGCCTGCCTGAGCGCACGAGCGACGTGGCGCGGCGCTCGGTGATCAGGCGCTGATACCTGGGTCTGGGAGCCTGCTCCAGCTCCAGCAGGTCGGCCAATTCGCCGAGCAGCTGCTTTTGGCGTTGCGCCGCTTCCATGCTGCTGTCATCGGCGCTGATGACGGCGCATAGATGGCGCGAACTTCCCTGCGGCTGGCCATGCATGGCATCGATATCGAACCACCAGTGCGCATGGGTGCCGAGTGTGCCGATGAGCGGCGTCGGCAAATGGACATCCGAATCAAACCAGAAATGGGCGTTGACGATGGCGCGCGTTTCGTAAGCCTCATCCATCTCCAGAAGCCTGTTTTTTTGCCAGGGCGGCATTGCCAGAACGACCCGCTTGTAGCGATGTTCCTGGCCGTTGCCCCCTTCGATGCAGGCCTTGTTATCCACGATTCTTACCCGGCGTGCCGGGGAGCTGAGCCTGATGCGCGCGCCCGCAGCGTGCACCAGGTTGACCAGCGGGTCGATCAGCGCCTGACGGAGGGGGGCGCAAAACCAGCCCAGTCTGGCTGCGTCATGGCTGCTGAAGCTGTCGCGCAGCACACGCGCGAAGCTGGCGGCGTTGGCCGTGTCCAGGCCTTCATTCATGGCCCCAAGACAGATGACCTCCAGCAGGTCGCGCCTGAGTTGCTCTGGCACCCTGAGAGACGCCAGCCATTCCTCGACGCTGCCATGCTCATCCGTGCTGCGCCTGAGACCGGCGGCCAGGCGTAGCATAGCCAGGACGGAAGCCGATCCATGCCCCGGCAAGCGTCCGAGCGACAGCGGCAGGGCCAGGGCAAGCGGCAGACAGGATGGCGGTTGCAGGCTGAAATGACTGCGATCTTCGTCCCAAAGCGGCAGCGATAGCGAGGATTGAAAGCAGGTGTTGGATTCAGCTCCGGCATCGCGCAGCAGCGCCCTCGTGGCCTGGTATGCACCCACCATCAGATGCGGCCCTCGATCCACCCAGGTCTGCATGTTTTGATCAAAGTAAGAGCTGGTCCTGCCGCCTGAGTGGGTGGCGGCTTCCCATAACTCGACGTCCGCGCCCCCCTGGGCCAGGCGAATGGCCGCGGTCAGGCCACAAAGTCCGCCGCCGATAACCGCGATTCGGCTCATGCGAAAGCCGGGGCTATGCCTCGCCTGGCTCCTGTTTTCTCCCGCCGCCAGGTGCGCCAGGCAATCCACATCTTGTGGGCGGGCAGGAGATGGACGGGCTGGTTCCAGACATCGAACTGGGATCTGCGAAGGCGTTGCAGGTAGGCGTAGTAGATCGATCCCATAATCATCGAAGGGCAAAGCCGCGCCCGGTCCTCGGCCGGCATGAGGCTTAAGGCCTTCTGATATAAGCCCTCGGCCTTGTCGCCGTAGTGGGCCAGTAGCGCCGACATTGCGTCGCTGAAGTTGCCATCGATGAAATCCTGATCGGCCACGCCGAAACGTATGCGCTCCTCCTGTGGGATGTAGATGCGCCCGCGCTCGGCATCCTCCTTAAGGTCGCGCAGAATGTTGGTCAATTGCAGGGCGTCACCCAGGGCGGTGGCGAAATCGCGCGACTTGTCGTTGGCATATCTGAATATTTCAATGGATAACAGGCCCACGGCGCCGGCAACCCGATAACAATAAAGATCCAGGTCGGAAGACTTGATCATGGGTACGCGGGCGATATCCATGATCATGCCATCGATGATTTCATAGAAAGCCTCTTCACTGAGAGCATAGTGCGCCAGTGCCCAGGCCAGTTCCTTGCCGACGGGGTGACGCGGCTTACCGGCGAACACACGGCCGATTTCATCTCGCCAGAATTGCATTTTGACCGTAGCCACCTGCTGGTCGGCCACTTCATCGGCGATATCGTCGGTTTCCCGGCAAAATGAATACAGGGCCATCATGGCGCGGCGTTGATCTTCAGGCAGCAGCAGGAAAGAATAGAAAAAGGAAGAGCCCGAGCCGCGAACCATGTCGATGCAGTAGCGCATGTCATTGCTTGTCTGACTCACGCTGTCTCCATGCTTGCTTGCCGAGTGATCATGCTGTCCCAGAAGGCCAGCATGATCAGGCCGGGCCAGGCTCCGCCCGACAATGCTGGACGATATCGCAGCACCTGACGGGAAGCCGCGACGCTATCCAGAATGCGCGTTCCGCCGCGCATGGTCAGGGCGATTTGTAGCCTGAGGCGCCACGGCAGGTAAGCGAGCAGGCTGCGGCCGGAGCGCATCAATTGCCTGGTGTGATCGATCGCCGGACCAAGAGCCACTTGCAGTTCGGCCTCGCTGACCTGGCCACTGAGCACTTTCCGACTGTCCAGCTTGGCCGATTTCAGCCATTCGTCGGCCAGATAACAGCGGCCGCGCGGGATGTCGATGCTTAAGTCCTGCCAGAAGTTGATCAGTTGCAGGCTGGAGCAGATCGCGTCGGAAGCCGCCAGCGCCGAAGGATGGCCAATGCCATGCAGGGCCAGCACCAGACGCCCTACCGGATTGGCGGAGTGCTGGCAGTAGAACATCAATTCGGCCACACTGGCATAGGCATGAACGCTGACATCCATGCGGAAGGCGGTGAGCAGGTCGTGCAGTGGCTGGACGGGCAGCGCATGGCGGCGGATGGCATCGGCGAGGGCTAGGAATACGGGATGATCCACTGCCTCGTTCTGGCAACGTTCCAGCAGCGTTTCCCAGGCGTCGAGCTGCTTTAGGCGCTGCGCGGCATCGGCGTCGCCTTCGTCGGCAAGATCGTCGGCGTAGCGCGCGAAGGCGTAGATGGCGGCGACCGCTGGTCGCAGATCGCGGCGAATGAATTTCGAAGCGGTTGGGAAATTTTCGTAATGGCTGTTGGCCAGGTTTTGACAGTGTGCATAGGCCGCGGCCAGATTGTCCGCTTGTTCGGGCATGGCGTCATGGTATGGAGGTGGGGTAGGCCCGGCAAGCATGCGAAAGGAGTAATCGGTGTCGGATCGTAGAGTGGTGATTATCGGCGGCGGCATCATAGGTTGCCTGACGGCATGGTTCCTGCATCGCCTTGGCGCAACACCAATCGTGGTGGAGCGCGGAAAAATGGGGCGCGAGTCGTCATGGGCGGGGGCGGGCATTCTTTTCCCCATTTATCCGTGGCTCTATCCCGACGCCTTCACGCACCTGCTTGAAGCAAGCCTGGCCATGTATCCGGAGATGCGGGACGAGCTCGAGGCCGAAACAGGCCTATCCGTGGAGTGGCGTCGCAGTGGCTTGATGATTCCGTTCCTTCCCGGTGACAATTCAACCCACAAAACGGCGGCGCTCGACTGGTCGGCGCGCTTCGGTTGGCAGGCGGATGAGCTGGACTCCGCGCGCGCCAGACAGGAAGAGCCTTTGCTTGTTGATGACGTAGAAGGGGCGCTGCTGTGGCGCGATGTGGGGCAGGTTCGCAATCCCCGTCTTTTGCGCGCCATACGCCGGGCGCTGGAGTTGCGGTGCACGGAGATCAGAGAGCAGGCCGAATGCGTTGGCCTTGTCGAGCAGGGTGGTTGTGTGTGTGGCGTGCGTTTGGCGAGCGGTGAGGAGATCGAAGCCAATGCAGTGCTACTGGCGGCTGGAAGCTGGAATGGCGAGTTGTCGAGGCGGGTGGGTCTTTCCTTGCCCGTGCAGCCGGTCAAGGGGCAGATCGTGCTTCTCAGGGACGAGCCTGGCCGCATGCGTCATATCATCAAGCACGACCGGGCCTATTTCGTGCCAAGGGCCGATGGTCGCATCCTGGTTGGCGCCAGCATGGAAAATGTGGGCTTTAAGCGTGGCACGAGCGTGAGGGCCATTCATGATTTGCTTGCCGCGGTGATAAGGATTGTTCCGGGCCTGCAACAGGCCGAGGTGGAGCATCAGTGGATGGGCTTTCGGCCTGGCAGCCCGGATGGCATGCCGTTTTTGGGCCCGGTGCGCAACAAGCCAGGCCTGTGGATGGCGGCCGGGCATTACCGCAACGGCGTCGCCCTGGCCCCAATTACGGCCGATCTCATGAGTCGCTGGATGCTGGGCGAAGAACCATCGCTGGATGTCGATGCCTTTTGCCCGGATAGGCCTCAGACGGACAGCGTGGAACTTGGGTATCCGTAAGATCAGATGGCGCGCTGGGAGGGATTCGAACCCCCGACCCTCAGGTTCGAAGCCTGATGCTCTATCCAGCTGAGCTACCAGCGCCGGTGTTGATTTTGCAGTAAAGCCGATTCGCCCAAGAATGGCAATAAAGCTTATCGATTGCTTTGGTGTGCTATCAGGATTCTTACGATTTCGCTGTGGCCGTGATGCACGGCTTCATTCATGGCATTGCTATGCCGGCCTCCCCCCAGGTCCAGCTTGGCGCCATGCGCCAAAAGCATTTTAACGATACGTGTATGTCCCCGACGGCAGGCAATGGACAACGGTGACCATTCATAGGTGTTGATAAGGTTCACTTTTGCTCTATGGGCCAAAAGCATATGGACGATTTTCCCGCTGCCCTTGTCGGTTGCAACATGGATAGGTGTGAATCCCAGCTTGTCCTTGATGTTCACATCCGCACCGCCCTGTAACAAGGCCATCACTGCCTCAGGGCGGCTATTTTCAGCCGCCTCATGCAAGGCCGTTTCTCCCTCCAGATTGCGCTGGTTGGGGTCGGCGCCCGTGTCCAAAAGCAATTTAACGATATCGGCATTGCCTTTGGCTGAGGCGATCATCAGGGCCGTGGTTCCGAATTCATCGCTGTGGTTTACCAGGGAGCGCTTTCTTAAAAGCGTTTTCATGGCCGAGGTTTTTCCGCTTTCCGCATAGCTAAGAACGAGGTTTGGATCAGTGCCGCAAGCGGGCAATGACAACAACCCCATGAAAATGCATCCAACAACAGCTATCTGCTTCATGCCACACTCCACCCTTGCTCCGGGGAGGGAATTGGCTTCAATGCCAAGCGGGGAAGATGATATAGGCTCCCGCCTCCGTGCCACCTAGCATAGCCTAGTCATTCCTGCGCCTCAATGCTGTGACGGATATGACCGGGTTCTTCCAAAATCTTTCGGTTGCGGGTAATTCAAGCCCTAAAGAGCACTAGGCGCAGAAGTTCATCTTGTTGAGAGTTGATATAGGGTGGTTGCTCAAATATTCCTCTGTTATGGCGATGTGCAAAAATGTTCTTGCGTGGATTTACAGTTAGGCAACCTAGCACGTCGTTTCCACAACTTACGGAGTAAGCAGAATGGGAAGATAATCTACCTCATTGTGCGAGCCATCATTGCCCTAGCCGCTGCATGCTTTCTTGCCTTCGCGGCTGTGGAGCCATCAAAGAAAACCAGAGCATCATTCTGGAAGAGATCGAGCGTCGGATATGCAGCACTGCGCTGACCGTTTGAACCGGAAGCCATAAGCGGGCATTCAGAAATTTGCGTTGTTTAGACAAAAAAGCCCCGGAAAACCGGGGCTTTTTTCATTTGAGCCGCGACTGTTTACACTATAAGTAAAAGAAAGAATGCCAGGGATGTTATGCCCACCGTGCCTGTCAACGCTATAGCTTCAATATCTTGCTTTGTTTTTCTGCTCATGTCTGCGCCTCCTGTTGACCTTTGGGCCAATCGAATGAACCAAGAAATAGATAATGAGAATGATTGTCAAGTATTATTTTAATGTGCTAGCACACACGATTGAATTTTCCATTCAATATATTCATAGAGAATGGGGTAAAGACGGTTGGTTCTTGTATAGATCAGGAAATAAGTGAAGAAACTGAATTCAACCAGATTCCCTTGTGAATGGCCGCTTCGGGTCTATTCTGTTGAAAAACTTTCTCGTTCAATGCTTTCCCCTGCGGTAAAATGAAGCAAGGCCAGATGGCGGAGGTGGTTGCGATGATGGGGAAGCAGACTGGCGGCCAGGAGAAGCTGTTCTACTCTTTCAACCTTGAAGATCACGTTCCGCAGAATCATCTACTTCGAGGTATTGACCAGCATCTTGATCTGAGCGGCCTGCGTAAGCATTTGTCTGACTTCTACAGCCATACTGGCAGGCCATCCATCGATCCGGAGTTGATGATGCGGATGCTGATCATCGGCTACAGCTTCGGTATCCGATCCGAACGCCGCCTGTGCGAAGAGGTTCATCTGAATCTGGCTTATCGCTGGTTCTGCCGACTGGGGCTGGAGGACAAGGTTCCCGACCACTCCAGCTTCTCGAAGAACCGGCATGGCCGGTTTCGTGAAAGCGAAGCATTCCGGCATTTGTTTGAAACGGTTCTGCGCCGCTGCATGTCGGAGGGGCTGGTGGGGGGTGAAGGCTTTGCCACGGATGCCAGTGTGATCAAGGCGGATGCAAATCGGCAACGAAGTTTGCCCGCCGATGAGTTGATCGACTGGAAAGATGGGACCAGGTCGACCCGTGCGGTGCGGGAATACATTGAAGCCCTGGAGACAGACAACCCCGTTTCAACGCCGAAGCACATCTCACTCACCGATCCTTCGGCGCGCTGGACTGCCGCACCCGGTGGACCTGCCTTCTATGCTTACTCCACCAACTACCTGATCGATCTGGAAGCAGGCGTCATTGTTGATGTGGAGGCCACGCCGGCGAACCGGGCGGATGAGGTTAATTCTACCAAGGCAATGATCGACAGGGTCGAGGAACGGTTTGACATGAAGCCGGAGCGCCTGGTTGGCGATACCGCCTATGGAGTCGCCCCGATGCTCTCGTGGATGGTGGAAGAGAAACAGATCGAGCCGCATGTGCCTGTGTGGGACAAGTCAAAACGGGATGACGGCATTTTTAGCCGATCCGACTTTACCTACGATCCCGTCCTTGATCGCTATACCTGCCCGATGGGCAAGCATCTGCATACGACTGGCCGGGCGACGACCGACAGGCTCATCCTTTACCGCTCGAAGAACCTGGAATGCCGGGACTGCCCGGCGAAGCCGATGTGCTGTCCCAACACGCCACAGCGAAAGGTATCGCGCAGTATCCATGAATCGGCCCGTGACATAGCAAGGTCCATCTCCACAACAGAGGCATACAGGCAATCACGCAAGGATCGGAAGAAAGTGGAGATGCTGTTTGCCCATCTCAAGCGCATCCTGAAACTGGATCGTTTGCGACTTCGAGGCTTGAGTGGTGCGCAGGACGAGTTCCTGCTGGCTGCCACTGCCCAGAACCTGAGAAGAATGGCCAAATGGCGGCCGCCTTTAATAACGGAGACAGCCATGGCACATGCATGAAGGCCAAATAAGGCAAAACATCCGCCGATTCCGAACGAATAATGTTCAGCCAAACCAGATGTATCCTTAACCCCAGAAATTAAATGGATGACAGGCTCAAATCAAAAACGAGTTTTTCAACAGAATAGGCCAAAACCGGGCATTCACTGTTGTGTGGATGCCGCTGAAGACAGGGGTGAGTAAGTCCTGTACTGCTTCCTATTCTAGAAGTCCAGAAGAAGGTTGCTGACGATAGCCTGCAAAGCTTACTCAGTTCGTAAATAATTGATGTATTTTGTGTCCTCGTTCAATAAATGGTCAACCAGTAAAACCTTGATTCTCAGGCCTGTTTCAATCCATGCTGTGCTGGGCTCTGTATTCTGAATATCTTTCAAGGCTTGCTTGATCTTAGCAGTTAGTTCCGAATGGATTTGAGTGTGCTTCTTTGCACCGGGGTAAGCGTTCTCGACAAGGAGCCGCTCCTCATGCTCGAAGTGGGCAATGGCTTCCTCCAATATAAGCTGCATAATGTTGACAATAACAGCTTTATCCCGCCGCTGATTCATGATTTCGCCATTTAGATCGTTTACCAGTTCGATGAAGCGCTGGTGCTCCGCGTCAATGACTGGATTCGACATACTGAGCGCACCTGACCACTCAATTTCCCAAGGGGAGTTTGCCATTATTCATCAACCCTCATACTTTAAAAATAACTATTATAACAGATACTAAGAATGTTCGTTTCGGGTCGACCTTGATCCTACCCACGTTTGGTGGACACCCCAGGAATGGCATACCATCACTGAAGGGGTGTCTTATGGAACGCAAGGAATACACAAGATATAGCCGGGAGTTCAAGCTGGAGGCCGTGCGGTTGG
>Ga0316187_10001886_pt1 | contig 18314 bp, 15 predicted proteins | sample CroRivburrow1_MG_FD_204927 | JGI IMG/M metagenome (GOLD analysis project Ga0316187, IMG submission 204927) | Coastal sediment microbial communities from Maine, United States - Cross River worm burrow 1 | ecosystem: Environmental > Aquatic > Marine > Coastal > Sediment | place: USA: Maine...
AAATTGGGATATTGATCAAACGAGGCGCAAGCCGGTGACAACAGCACGGCTATATCACGTGCATCACTGCGATCAGCAGCAGCATCCAGCGCGGCCTGCCGCACGGCAGCGGCCATGGACTCACACGCTACATGGGCAGCCTTGCCGTCCAGGGCATTGGCCAGCAGCGCAGCGTCCTGACCGATCAGATAGGCCTTTGCAATCCGGTGGAAGTGCGGCTCCAGCGGCGCTATGCCGCCCTGCTTGGCCTGACCGCCCGCAATCCAGTAGATGCGCTCGAAACTCGACAGGGCCTTTTCAGCCGCGTCCGCGTTGGTTGCCTTGCTGTCATTGATAAATACTACACGACCGGCAAAGCCGATCTCTTCCATGCGATGTTCCAGCCCCGGGAAACTGTTGTATCCCTGTTCGATCTGGTCGCCATCGAGGCCGAGCCGGCGCGCAACGATGTAAGCCGCGCATGCATTCTGGGCATTGTGCAACCCGCGCAGCGCCCGTGCGCGCATTAGCGATACGGATGTGCCATCGCGCATGTCGACGACCGCGGTGCCGTCCGATTTCACAGCAGCAGCAGTCTTACCTCCCACGGAAAATGACACCAGCGAGGTGTGCTTGGCAGCATTGTCGGCAATGTGCGCGCACCATTCATCATCCAGAGAAATGCCGGCAAGGTTATTCTGGTCCTGCAACGCAAACATGCGCGCCTTGACGGCGGCATAATGGTTCATGTCACCATGGCGCTCCAGGTGATCCGGCGTCAGGTTCATCAAGATGCCCACATCCGGTTTCAGCGATGGCATCAGATCAATCTGGTAGGACGACAGTTCAACCACGTAGATGCTGGTCGGCGTCGGTGCCGGCAGCAACAACACAGCCGTGCCGATATTGCCCCCCACCTGAACGTCAAGCCCGGCGGATGCCAGCACATGCCCCGTCAGCGCGGTTGTGGTGGACTTGCCGTTGGTGCCGGTAATCGCCACCAGTTTTGCACCGGTGCCCACCAGTTCACGAGCCAGAATTTCAGTGTCGCCAATGATCTCCAGCCCGCAGGCCGTGGCTTTCTTGACGCTCCAGTGCGGTTCTGGATGGGTCAGCGGCACGCCGGGAGACAGCACGAAACTGTCGAGAGTTGTAAAGTCGACACCATGCAGGTCGACCACCGGTAAGCCTTGCTCCCTGGCCTTCTCGGCGGCAGCGGGCGCATCATCCCAGGCAAGCACCTCGGCACCGCCGCGCACAAGGGCGTCAACAGTGGCGTTGCCACTGCGGCCCAGGCCGAACACGCCGACCCTTTTGCCCTTAAAACTGTGCGCTACGATAGTCATGGTGTATCAGACGGCTCCTAGCGCAATTTCAGTGTGGCAAGGCCAACCAGTGCCAGCACGACCGAGATAATCCAGAAACGGATGACAATGGTCGGCTCCTTCCAGCCCTTCTGCTCGAAGTGATGATGCAGTGGCGCCATGGCGAACACTCGTTTGCCGGTGAGTTTGAAGGATGCCACCTGCACAATCACCGATACGGTTTCAAGCACGAACAGGCCGCCAATGATGGCCAGTACAATTTCATGTTTTGCTGCCACGGCAATGGCACCCAGCGTACCGCCCAGGGACAGCGATCCTGTATCGCCCATGAAAATCATGGCAGGCGGTGCGTTGAACCACAAGAAACCCAGCCCGGCCCCGATCAGGGCACCGCACAGAACCGCCAGTTCGCCGGTGCCACGAATGTAGTGAATCTGCAGGTAATCAGCGAATTTCACATTGCCGGCGAGATACACGATCACACCGAAACTGGCAGCAGCAATCATCACCGGCACAATTGCCAGCCCGTCGAGACCATCAGTCAGATTAACGGCATTGCCGGCGCCAACCACGACCACCATGCCGAACAGGATAAAAAATGCCCCCATCTGGAGCAGCGTGTCTTTCAGGAATGGTAGCGCCAGGGCATTGGACAGGTTGTCATCACCCAGTGCCGTGAACATCCATACCGCCAAACCGGCAATAACAAACTCCAGGGACAGCCTTATGCGTCCCGAAAACCCGCCAACCGTGGCACGTGTCACCTTCAGATAATCGTCATAGAAACCGATTGCACCAAAACCCAGCGTGACGAACAGCACCGACCACACATAGAGATTGTTCAGGTCGGCCCACAACAGTGTCGAGATCACAATGCCCGCCAGGATCATCAGCCCGCCCATTGTGGGGGTGCCCTGTTTCTCAATAATGTGGCGCGCCGGACCATCTTCACGGATTGGCTGACCCTTGCCCTGCTTCAATCGCAGGTTCGAGATCAGCCAGGGGCCGAACATGAACACCAGGAACAACGACGTCATCAGCGCTCCGCCGGTTCTGAAGGTGATGTAACGGAACACATTCAGCCCGGAGATCTGGTCGCTCAGTTCAAGAAATAGATAATAGAACATAAGAAATTCTCCCCGAAGGCTCAGCCCCCGGATGCGCCTTTGTATTGTTTGATTATGGCTTCAACCACCGGTGCCATCCGCGACCCCAGCGACCCCTTGATCATGATAACATCGTCGGCTCGTATGGATGCCAGCAATGGTTCAATCAGTTCGCTCGACGACAATTCATACGCGCCTTGCATCGAAGCCGGCAATCTTTGCCAAAGACCATTCATTGCAGAACCGCAGGCAAAAACCACATCAACGCCGGCTGCGTTCAGGGGCGCAACCAGTTCAGTGTGAAGACGGTCAGAATGATCACCAAGTTCCAGCATGTCGCCCAATACGGCAATCCGCCTGCCGCGTCCACACGGTTGCGACGCCCCGAGCATCTCCAGTGCTGCGCGCATGGAGGCAGGGTTGGCATTGTAGCTTTCATCGATGACCGTGACCTGTATCCCGTCGATGCTCAACTGATGCCGCACCCCGCGTCCCGACGGTGGCGTAATGCTCGCCAGCGCCAAGGCACATCTCGCCAGGTCCGCGCCCGCAGCTTCGCAGGCTGCCAGAACAGCAAGAGAGTTCATCACCACATGCTTGCCGGCCGCGCCCAGCTTGTAGGTGACCTCCTGGCCGCGCACCGAGGCGGTCACACATGAACAGGTATCATGCAGGGTGACCCGTTTGAGCCTGATGTCGGCATCATCGTGTTCGCCGAAACTGCGAATATCAGTAATACCCTGGGCCTGTGCGGCATCACGCAACTGGCCGAAGAATTCGGTATCGCGATTGATGATGGCCACGCCGCCTGCAACCATCCCGGTAAAAATTTCAGCCTTGGCGCGGGCAATATCGGCCAGCGAGGCAAAGTGCCCGAGGTGACTCTCTGCAATCGCCGTTATGATCGCAGTATGCGGACGCACCATGTCGATCAGCGTTTCAATTTCCCCGGCATGGTTCATGCCAACCTCGAAAACGCCGTACTGTGCAGTGCGCGAAAGTCGCGCCAGGGTGAGCGGCACCCCCCACTGATTGTTGAACGACGATACCGATGCATGGGTCTCGCCGCACGATGACAGCGCAATCCTGAGCGCGTCCTTGGTGGTTGTTTTGCCAACCGAACCAGTAACCGCAATGACGTGCGCGGCGCTGCGAGCCCGTGCCGCCCGCCCCATTGCCTCGAGCGCAGCCAGGGCATCATCCACGATCAGCACAGGCCCGGCATCGCGCATGGCATCGTCCGGACGCGACACAATCGCGACTCCGGCACCAGACTTCAGTGCACTGGCCGCGTACTCATGTCCATCCGTGCGATCACCTTTGATGGCAACGAAGATGTCACCGTTGCCGACAGCACGGCTGTCTATCGCAACCCCGTCAAGGCGGCGGTTTACGTCGCCTTCAAGCTGTCCGCCGGTGGCTTCGACAATCTCGGCAATGGTCCACAGGGGTTGTTCAGCCATTGGCGACCCTCCCGGCAACACAGGCCAGCACGGCTTCCTGATCTGAAAACGGAATGACTTTCTTGCCGATCGTCTGGCCGGTTTCATGTCCCTTGCCGGCAACGACCAGTACATCGCCCGGCGCAAGGTTATCGACTGCATACTGAATGGCCTGGGCCCGGTCACCGATTTCAAGCGCCTCCGGACATGCCGCCATGATCGCCGCGCGTATCACGGCTGGATCTTCGCTGCGCGGATTGTCATCGGTTACGATGGCGATGTCGGCATGTTCCGACACGACCTTGCCCATTTCAGCCCGCTTTCCCGGATCACGATCACCGCCTGCCCCGAACACCACCTGCAGCCTGCCGGATGCATACGGCCTGAGTGACCTGAGCACATGTTCCAGCGCATCGGGCGTATGGGCGAAGTCCACGAAGATCGGCGCACCAGCGGATGTCGTTGCCACCAGTTCGAGCCTGCCGGATGCACCCTGGATCTGTTCCAGTGCGCGCATTGCATGCGGTTCAGAGCCGCCCGCAGCAACAACCAGACCAACTGCCATGAGCGCGTTTTCTGCCTGAAAATCACCAACCAGCGGCAAGTAGACAGTGTAACTGCCTTCCTGGCCCTTGACCTCCAGCAGTTGACCAAATCCCTGCCGCTGAGCAGAAACCAGCTTCAGGCCGGTTCCGTTACGCCCGACACTGGACACGACGAGGCCGCGCGACCGGCAGCGTGCCATGATGTCTCCAGCTTCAGGCATATCCGAGTTCACTATCGCGGATGCCCCCTCGCTGAGCACTTCTTCAAACAGCATCATCTTGGCGTCGAGATAGGCTTCAAAGGTCTTGTGATAATCCAGGTGATCACGAGTCAGGTTGGTGAATCCGGCTGCCGCGAACCTCGCCCCGTGCAAGCGATATTGTGCAAGGCCGTGGCTGGAGGCTTCCAGCGCCACGTGACTGACCTGCTGTTTGGACAATGCAGCCAGGGCGGCGTGAATTTCTACAGGGTCCGGAGTCGTATGGACAAGTTTCTGCGTGCCGGTCGGCGACACGATGCCGACCGTGCCAATGCTGGCGGCAGACAATCCCAGCACGCCCCATATCTGGCGAACGAATGATGCCACCGAGGTTTTGCCGTTTGTGCCGGTGACCGCCACCATGACGTCCGGCTGACGCGCATAGAACCGCGCTGCCATCAGGGCAAGGGCAAGACGTGGATTATCGCATACCGCGACTGGTACGGTGAGCTTGTCAGGCAATCCGGCATTGCGCGCCGCAACAATCGCAACCGCACCATTATCAATCGCGCTTTGGACAAATGCCGCACCATCGGCTTCGACACCGGCAAGCGCGGCAAACACCTCGCCTTTCCTGATCCGGCGGCTGTCACTGGCAAGCCCGGTCACCAGGGTTGCTCCGGCGCCTTCGGGAAGGTCTGCGATACCGTGCAAAAGCCAGGACAGCGTCATACTCATTGGGCAGCCCCCGCTATGGCGGCCTGCTTGTCGAGCTTTTCACGTTCCTTCAGGACGCTGGCCTTGTATGTTTTCAGTTTTGCAGTTGAGGCATCATCAAACTTCGGCATGACGCCCAGCAATGGCGCAATGCGCGCAATGACTTTGCCTGCAACCGGCACTGCATTCCAGCCGGAAGTGGCATAACCGTGGGTTTCCGGCAAAGCTTTTGGTTCATCCAGCATGATCATCACGACGTATTTCGGATCGTCCATCGGAAACGCGCCGATGAACGAGTTGAGGAGGCGGTTCTTGGCATAGCGTCCATTGACCACTTTTTCAGCAGTGCCGGTTTTGCCGCCCACACGAAAGCCCGGCACCCCGGCCTTGCCTGCAGTACCTTCATCTACATTGAGCTTGAACAGATAGCGCATGTCAGCGCTCGTGGACGGTTTGATCACTTGTTGCGCAAGAGCCTCGGCGGTTTCAACATCGCGGCGCAGCAATGTGGGTGGAATCAGCTTGCCGCCATTCATCAATGCTGCTGCGACCGTGGCACCCTGCAACGGTTGTACGGCAAATCCGTGACCAAATGAGGCCGTGACGGTCACCAGCTTGCCCCACCTTTTCGGCAACAGCGGCTTGGCTGCCTCGGGCAATTCCGTGACCAGCCGGTCGAAAAACCCCATTTTTCGCAGAAAGGCCTGGTGACCTTCCTCGCCGACTTCGAGCGCCATTTTTCCGGTGCCGATGTTCGACGAGAACATGAAGATTTCCGGCACGCTCAGAATACGCCGCTTGGCATGGAAGTCATTGATGCGGGCGCGTCCGATCACCAGCGGATAGCGCGCATCATATCGCGATTTCAGTGTGGCGGTGCCGGCGTCAAGCGCCATGGCAAAGGTAACCGCCTTGATGATGGAACCGAGTTCGAATACCCCGGCGGTCACGCGATTGACATTCTCGTTCTTGAGCGCGTCTTTCGGATTGTTGGGACTGTAGTCCGGCAGGGAAACCAGCGACAACACTTCGCCGGTATCTGTCTTGAGCACTATGCCGGCCGCGGCCTTGGCACTGAATTTGCGGATTGACTTGCGCAGTTCATCGGTGACGACATGCTGAATGCGTACGTCGATTGACGTTTGCGCCGGCATGCTGGCAGCCCGTTTGGTATCCGCCAGGGACGCCGTGTACAGAGCACCCTGATCATCCAGGAACTTTTCCAGGCCGGCTATCCCGTGCGAGTCCACGTCAACCGAACCCAGCACATGCGATGCCAGCCGGCCCATCGGATAAATCCGGCGGGTCTCGGCCCTGAAGCCGACACCGGGTATGCCCATATTGTGGATCAGTTCACGCTGCCCGGGAGATACTTCCCGTTTGATCCAGACGAACCGCCGCTGGCGCCTGTCCAGCTTGCGGCGCAGATCCCTGGCATTCAACTCCGGCAGAGCGCCGGTCAGCAGCTCCACCGCTTCATCCACATCAATCATCTTGGCTGGATCAGCATACAGGGATGACACCGGAATGTCGGTGGCCAGGACGTGGCCGTGCCGATCCGTGATGTCGGGGCGCGGAATACGCACCTTGGCGTCGAAATGCGCCGATTGACTGCCGTCGCCAGTGTCAATCAGGGTCAACCATGCCAGCTTGCAAGTAAGCACTGCGAATCCCAGTGCAAACCCGGCAACAACCAGCCGCAGCCGCTTGTGGCCGCGAAACGTGAAGCCTGCATTATTAGTTTCAATCGGGTTTCCTGCGCTCATTGCATCATCCGCAACAGGTCTGCCATGGGGTCATCAGAGGCAGGTGTTTTGTCTGGTTCATAAGCCGGTGCTGCTGGCAATTTCGCCCTCAGCTCGCTTAATTCTACCAGTTGGTCCGGCCATACCGGCCCCAGTCCCAAATGGTGCTTCGCCAGCTGTTGCAGTCGTTGCGGCCGGGTCAGCAGGCTCCATTCAGCGTTGAGAAGGCCGATGAATTCATACTCGCTTTCAATAGCGGCTTCGACACGTGCAACTTCTCTTTCAACCGAGCGGGTACGGTGTTCAAGCGTGTACAGTGCAAAGCCGGACCCCAGCACACCGAGAACCAGCATGACATTGAGCAATCTCAGCACAACGTCACCTCGCGTCCGAAGTCTTCAAGTACAAACGGATGAGGTGCCGCTTCAGTGCGCGTGCCGGCCCTCAGTCTCGCAGACCGCGCCCGCGGGTTCGACGCCACTTCCGCCTCATCGGCAACGATGCCGCCGCGCGCAAGTTCATCGAATGACGGCACCAGTTCCTCAACTTGCGGTGCATAGCGTGATGGCCGAGCCACCCTGCCCGACCTCTGGTGCAGAAAGCGTTTGACGATCCGGTCTTCCAGGGAATGGAAAGTCACAATGGCCAGCCGGCCACCAGGGGCCAGCAGTCTTTCCGCTGCGGCCAGCGCTTCTGCAAGTTCCTTGAGTTCCGCATTCACGTAAATCCGCAGCGCCTGGAATGTGCGGGTGGCCGGATGGATGGACGGCCCCTTGTACCTCGGCGGTCTGCCGAGCGTTGCCTCGATCAGGTTTGCAAGATCGAGTGTCCCGGTGAACGGTTCCTGTTCACGCCGTTTGACAACCGCCTTTGCAATGGCAAATGCACGCTTTTCCTCGCCCAGCACCGAAATAATGTGACGCAGATCGCGTTCTTCAAATTCATTGACGATATCGGCAGCGCTGGTGCCCTGCTGCTCCATGCGCATATCCAGAGGTCCGTCGCGCATGAAGGAAAAACCGCGTTCAGCCTCGTCCAGCTGCATGGATGATACACCGACATCCAGCACGATGCCGTCCACGCGCGCCAGTCCGGCCTCGGTTACGATTTGCTCAACTTGCGAAAACCGCCCCTGTACCAGTGTGAGCCGGTCGTCATACTTTCCAACCAGCCAGGCACCGGCAGCGATAGCGTTCGGGTCGCGGTCGATCGCAATCACCTTGCACGCAGCTGCATCAAGCAGCGCCTGCGTATAGCCGCCCGCGCCGAAGGTGCCGTCAACGAAGACCTCACCGTCCGCCGGGTGCAGAGCTTCCATTACCGGGTTGAGCAACACGGGTGTGTGGAGGTCTGGCGTATGATCGCCTGAACTGTTCATGAGTCTTGAGCCGGCTCCACCTGAAAAGCGGCCGCATGCGGCACGCCCGTCAGCAAAATCTTAACAATCGTTAGGACTTTGGAGCCGGGATGCTTAATAAATCGTTGATTTCATGCCTCGTTTTGCGCCGAGGAGACATTTTTTGCCGTTTGCTGCACATCACGCCGACTGCACACCGGCATTGCGGCAGAAAACGCGGCAACAAAACCCTCAAATGGGGGTGTTGGCGGCAATGTTCGAAATTGCCGCCAGCCCAGACGTCAGCACGGCGATCCGGATAAATCTGGATCGCCGTGCAAGGTCACCTCACACCCAGGCGAGGCGATGTCAGGAAAGCCCGCAATGAGCCCTTTGCGAGATCAGGCCAGATCGAAGCGATCAAGGTCCATCACCTTGGTCCAGGCGGCAACAAAGTCGCCGATGAACGCCGGCAAAGCATCATCACTTGCGTAGACTTCAGCCAGCGCACGCAATTGCGAGTTTGAACCAAACACCAGGTCAATACGGCTTCCGGTCCATTTGACCTTGCCGGTTGCGCGATCCTGGCCTTCGAACACGCCTTTGGATTTTGAAGATGGCTCCCACTTCGTGTCCCGGCTGAGCAGGTTCACGAAGAAATCATTGCTCAAGGTTCCGGGCCGGTCAGTGAACACACCGTGTGCAGACCCATCCGCGTTGGTGTTCAATGCCCGCATGCCGCCGACGAGGACCGTCATTTCCGGACCAGTCAGTGTCAGCAACTGGGCGCGATCCACCAGAAGTTCCTCAGCCGGACGGATTTGCCCGTCCTTCAGATAATTGCGGAAACCGTCTGCGGCCGGTTCGAGCACGGCAAATGACTCCACATCTGTCTTCTCCTGTGTGGTATCCGTGCGGCCTGGAGAGAACGGAACCTCTACCTGGTGACCGGCGTCACTGGCGGCTTTCTCGACGCCAGCACATCCACCCAGCACGATCAGGTCGGCAAGCGACACGGTTTTGCTGCCGGCATTGAAGTCCTTCTGGATGCCTTCGAGAGTGCTCAGCACACCTGCCAGCTGGGCCGGGTTGTTTGCCTTCCAGTCCTTTTGCGGTGCCAGGCGAACGCGCGCGCCATTGGCGCCACCACGCTTGTCACTGCCGCGGAAGGTTGAAGCTGAGGCCCAGGCGGTTGACACCAGTTGCGAAACGGACAGTCCCGATGCCAGGATCTTGGCCTTGAGGTCGGCAATATCCTGCGCGCCGATCAGTTCATGATCAACGGCGGGAACCGGGTCCTGCCACAACAACTCCTCCTGGGCAACTTCAGGGCCGAGATAACGCGAGATCGGGCCCATGTCACGGTGGGTCAGCTTGTACCAGGCTCTGGCAAAGGCATCTGCGAACTCCGCCGGGTTCTGGTGGAAACGCCTCGAGATTTTCTCATAGGCCGGATCCATGCGCATGGCCATGTCCGCTGTGGTCATCATGGGCGCATGCGTCCTGCTTGGATCATGTGCATCCGGCACAGTGGTCTGGGCAGACTTGTCGGTTGGAGTCCATTGCTGGGCGCCAGCGGGGCTCTTTGTCAGTTCCCATTCATAGCCGAACAGGGTGTCGAAGTAACTATTGTCCCACTGTATAGGGGTCGGGGTCCACGCCCCTTCCAGGCCGCTGGAGATTGTATCGACGCCACTGCCGCTGCCCATGGAGTTCTGCCAGCCAAGACCTTGTGTTTCAAGGTCGGCCGCTTCTGGTTCAGGTCCGACAAACTTCTCCGGATCTCCTGCACCATGGGTTTTCCCGAACGTGTGGCCACCTGCGGTAAGGGCAACGGTCTCTTCATCATTCATCGCCATGCGCGCGAATGTTTCGCGAATGTCCCTGGCTGAAGCCAGCGGATCAGGGTTCCCGTTGGGGCCTTCCGGGTTGACATAGATCAGGCCCATCTGAACCGCAGCGAGAGGGTTGTCGAGCTCCCGGTCGCCGGTATAGCGCTCATCACCGAGCCAGGTTGCCTCTGGTCCCCAGTAGATGTCTTCTTCAGGTTCCCAGACATCGGCACGACCGCCGCCAAAACCGAATGTCTTGAAGCCCATTGACTCGAGCGCGCAGTTGCCGGTCAGGATCATCAGGTCGGCCCATGAGATCTTCTTGCCGTATTTCTGCTTGATCGGCCACAGCAGCGCACGCGCCTTGTCCAGGTTGACGTTGTCAGGCCAACTGTTGAGGGGCGCAAAGCGCTGTGAGCCTGATGACGCACCGCCGCGGCCGTCATAGGTCCGGTACGTACCCGCGCTGTGCCACGCCATGCGAATAAAGAACGGGCCATAGTGGCCGTAATCGGCTGGCCACCAGTCCTGTGAATCCGTCATCAAGGCCACAATGTCTTTCTTCACGGCGCCAAGGTCGAGACTCTTGAACTCCTTGGCATAATCGAAATCCTCGCCCATCGGGTCGGCCAACGGGGAATTCTGTTGCAGGATCTTCAGGTTCAGCTGGTTCGGCCACCAATGCTGGTTCGCCGTGGATCCGGTTGCCTTGTATTGGTTGGGCCCGTGCATGACCGGGCACCTGGCCTGGCCGTCATTTGCTTCTTTGAGAACTGCGTCACTCATGAATTTCTCCGATTTTGGCGTGAATTTTCAGTGTGTTTCGTGGGCATGGATGCTGAATGTCCCAAACGGTATTTGGTTTTTCGACCAATGGCATGACAAGATGCCGGTCAGGTCAATCGTCACATCGCGGTCAGCCGGGCTGGACATTGTCTGTACCCATGCAAATCTGCATCGTATGTGTTGGCAGTTTGAGTAGACAATGTGATCACTCCTGATAGTGCCGCGCACCTCGCCGTCGGCGACCGCAACTGACGCATTCTGGACATATGCTACTCCCTGTCTTTGACACAGGTCATATACCGCACGCGTCCAATTGGTTAAAGTTGTATTTTCTTATCGCCGTGATAAGATATTCTGATGAAACGCTTGACGCTGAAGCAATTCCGGTATTTCGAGGCGTTGGCCCGTCATGGCCACTTCAGACACGCAGCAGAATCCTGCGCGATCTCTCAACCCGCCTTGTCGATGCAGATCAGGGAACTGGAGGACTCGCTGGGCGCTGCCCTGTTCGAAAGAAGTGCCCGACAGGTCCGTATTACCGGCTTCGGAGAGCAATTCGCCTTGCGGGTCCGGGAGATACTGCGCTCGGTCGACGAGCTGGAAGATCTGGCACGGGCCACGCGAGACCGGTTGGCTGGCCGGATACGCATTGGCGTGATCCCGACGATTGCACCATACCTGCTGCCTGCGATCATAGGCAATCTCACCCGGGAGTTTCCCGGCATCGACATTCATGTGCGCGAGACGCTGACGCAAAAACTGATAGACGAACTGGCCGAGGGCCGGCTTGACACAGCCATTGTCGCTTTACCGGTGTCAGAACCGTCTCTGACCGAAATTGCACTGTTTGAGGAAGATTTCGTGCTGGTGCGTCCGGGCAAGGATGAAGGAAAGCCGGTACCGAATGCCGAGGACCTGAGCCAGATGAAACTGCTGCTGCTGGAAGAAGGCCACTGCTTTCGGGATCAGGCCCTGTCGTTCTGCAACATTCAACCAGAACAACCAAGGGATGGCCTCGATGCCAGCACCCTGTCCACGCTTGTCCAGATGGTCAGCGCCGGCATCGGCGTCACTGTAATCCCGGAAATGGCCGTCGTGGTGGAGACCCGCTCAACGCCGGTATCTGTCGCTCGCTTCAGGGAGCCACAACCTTCGCGCACGATCGGCATGGTCTGGCGCAAGACAAGTCCGCTGGCCAGACACCTGCTGCAAATTGCTGATGTGGTTCGTTACTCGGCCGACATAGCGCGCAAAAAACACGTTTAACGGAAATCAGCGGCGATTTCCGCCCGGACGGCGATTCTGGTTCTGTCCCGGAGGTGGCGGGCTACCGGACTTGGTGTCCTTGTGGCGGAACGTAATGCGGCCCTTGTCGAGATCATAAGGGGTCATCTCAACCGTCACCCGGTCACCCGCGATGGTGCGAATCCGGAACTTCTTCATCTTTCCGGCGGTGTAGGCAATGATCTCGTGATCATTTTCGAGTCTAACCCGAAAGCGCGAGTCTGGCAGGACCTCGGTAACGATACCTTCAAACTCGAGCACTTCTTCTTTCGACATAAAAACTTCTTCCCTCGCGATGTCTGGAGACGGATGCATACCCGTTTGCGCGTCAGCAATCAATTACTCAAAAAAACAAAAGCCGGACACAGCCCGCAGCATGGCGCGCTTTGTCTCCGGCTGTAACCAGATCAGGACAACACCTGACTGTACCAGCCAATACATCAACCTGATCAATTCTGAACTGTCAGGGCAAGCTGATTGATCCGCCTGGAGCCGCGTTGCTCCGGTGTCGGTCAGTCGCAAAACCCGGGCAGATCAGCCCATCTGGATGTCGGTTGCCTGCTGGCCTCTGCCGCGCGGATCGTCTTCCACAACGAAGCTGACCTTGTCGCCGTCGGCAAGTCCCTCGAGGCCTGAACGCTGGATGGCTGTAATATGCACAAACACATCCTTTGAACCATCTTCAGGTGCAATAAAACCGAACCCCTTCTGGGCGTTGAAGAATTTGACGGTGCCACTGACACGCATGGGGATATTCCTTTCCCGCTATCAATCAGGAATGACCAGTCCGGCTCAAAATCCAGTGCCGGTCTCCGGGCGTACTCGGGAAAGCTGTCGTGCCTCAAATCCAGGACAACGCAATTCTAATCCGATCGTCGCTGGACACATCCATTCCATACTCAATGTGCCGGTAATCTCGATCATAGGGCAGAATTTGCCCTAGGGCAATTCAAACAAACCCCACCGGATATCAAGGCATGCCAGCGCATGCACGGGTTATAATACTAAAAGAACTGACTATTGACCCATTTGACTGATTTTTTCGCGTTTGCTGGCCAGGCATGCTTCGCGCCGTGGTCTGGTTGACCACAAGTGGAGCACAACGACGTTCAGCGGGCGCGAAAAACCGGCCCTCGGTGGGCCAAATCCGTCCATCTGGTGCGTTGCGGCGCTTGCGAGATGGACCACATCGCGCTGCGCACCGCGCCTGCCAGAGTGAACGGATTTGACTCCATCAAATGAGTCAATAGTCAGTTCCTTTGATATAAGTGACACCAGTCGGCCTGTAAGCCGGGTTCTGTCCATGACGCGTGCTGCGACACTGGATGACCATTCATCTGGGATGTACGTTACCGCACACCTCTTGCAACCAACCCGGGCAGCGTTCCGGAGAACACGAACCGGCGTGCCTTTGCGAGGCCCGCCTGCCGCCCCTATTTGGTCTTGCTCCCGGTGGGGTTTGCCGTGCCGCTTCCGTTACCGGACGCGCGGTGCGCTCTTACCGCACCCTTTCACCCTTACCTTTGCCCGTTTCCGGGCATGAGGCGGTTTGCTTTCTGTGGCACTTTCCCTGGAGTCGCCTCCGCCGGACGTTATCCGGCACCGTGTCTCCGTGGAGCCCGGACTTTCCTCACAATGCACCCGATCCCGGAGGGATCCGTGGCATTGCGCGATCATCCAGCCGACTGATGTCAGGATTGCTCTAGCATGATCACTGTGCGAATGCACCCGGTTCCAATCTACTGCGGCGTGGCAGTACGAATGCGCTCAAGCCGATTGGGCAGCCAGCACATCGTCCAGTGTTGCAACTGTTGAAACATCTGCCCGTCCGTCGCACAGTTCGGGCCGAAAATGCAGTTGAAACGCCCGCACCATGGTTGCAGTTTCTCCATCATAGCTTCCGGTGACCGCAATGCCGTACCCGCAGGCCGCCAGATTGCGCTGCAATACGACGACATCATCACCGCTTGCGCCTTCTTGCAGCACCTTTCCATCCACAATCGGAGCAGGTTCCACCCATAGCCCGACGCCTTGATCTGCCAGACGGGCCCACGGAAATTTCTCTCCCGGATCAATCTTTCGCCCCGGCGCCACGTCGGAATGAGCCAGAACATGGCGCGGCAGGATGGCGTGGCGGGCAATTATGTCCTTTGACAGGGCAATCACGGCATCTATCTGGCTGTCGGGAAAGTCGTGATAATGTTCGCCATGGCCGGGATTGCAGATCTCGATACCGATCGAGCGGGAGTTGATATCGCCGGCGCCTTCCCACGACGCCTTGCCGGCATGCCATGCGCGCTTGTCCTCATCGACCATGTGCACGATGCGGCCATCCTGGTGCACCAGGTAATGACACGACACTTCGCGCTCACCGTTGGTGAGTATGTCAATTGCAAACTCCGGCGTTGGTACACCGGTATAATGCATCAGCAGAATGTCCGGCCCGGCCACGCCCACCCGTTCGCTGAAGTTGATCGCCGGGATGAACTCATGCGGCAGACCGGTGACACTCATATGCCGCGCTCACGTTCCACCTGCCCCCAGGCTTCGGTGATGCGGGCAAGCCTGCTGGTGGCAATGGCAACCGCTTCGGCCGGCATGCCGGCCGCGATGTGGCGGTCCGGGTGATTTTCCTTGACCAGTTTTCGGTAATGAGCCTTGAGGTCGCCGTCGCTCACCGTGCAGTCAATGCCAAGAATGCTGTAGGGGTCACCGTCGGTGCCACGCAGGTTTCGGGACCGGATGCAGCCGAACCGGTCGTCGAGACCAAAAATCCGGGATACCTCTTCCAGAAACGCCAGTTCGTTCTCACCAACTTCCCCGTCAGCACGGGCAATGTGAAACAGGCCATCCACCAGGTCCTCCAGCACGTCTTTCTGGTCCTTGAACAATCTGGCGATCTTGCGGGCATAATTGTCAAAACCGGTCACTTCCTGCTTCGCGAGATTGAACACGCGCGCAACGTTTTCGGTTTCTTCCGGGTGGATCACGAAAATTTCGCGGAAAGCCGCAATCTCCGATGCGCTCACCAGCCCATCTGCCTTGGCCATCTTGGCAGACAGCGCAATCACACCGATGGTGAATGCCACGGACTTCTGCGGATCGCGCTTTTCACGCGGCGCGCCCACGATGCGCGACAATGCCTCGCCGACACTGTCCCCCACCGCTTGAAGTATCTCAGTGATTCTCGTCCATATCGTCATTGCTTGTCAGACTACCCGATGAGCACTAGGTTGCGCACCTGTTTCCCACATCGATTACAAAGATTTCATGTCGCACACCACCAGGGGCTATTTGCTGGCATTTGCCGGTGTCGTGATTTTCGGCATGACACTGCCGTTCACCCGCATTGCCGTGGCTGAATTGCCACCGGTGTTTGTAGGCTTGGGACGCGCCCTCGTTGCTGCCGTGATTGCTGCTATCATGTTGAGTGTGACGCATTCGCCCCGCCCGGTCCGTCGCGACCTGCTGAAATTATTATTGGCTGGTTTCGGCATCGTCATCGGTTTTCCATTGTTTTCCGCCATCGCCATGCAATCTGCACCAGCCAGTCACGGTGGCGTGGTGCTGGGTATCCTGCCATTGGCGACGGCGGCGGCGGCCATTGCGTTTGCAGGTGAAAACCCATCTTTGAAATTCTGGGCATGGGCAGTTGCCGGTTCAGTTGCCGTCGTGGCATTTGCCGTGTTGAATGCCGGTGGCAGCGAGTTTTATGGCGCAGACCTGTGGTTGCTGGGTTCCATCATTGCAGCGGCTGTCGGGTACGCCATATCTGGTGACCTGACCAAACGGCTGGGCGGATGGCAGGTCATCTCCTGGTGCCTGCTGGTCATGGTACCGATCATCATCGTGCCCGTCGCGCTCACCTTGCCGGAGGTAAACTGGCAGGCATCGACCTCTGCATGGCTGGCATTTGCCTATGTGGCCGTGTTCTCGCAGTTTCTCGGCTTCTTCTTCTGGAACAACGGCATGGCGCTTGCCGGTGTAGCCAAGGCCGGCCAGGTCCAGTTGCTGCAGATTTTTGTCACCCTGGCAGGATCCTGGGCACTGCTCGGCGAGACCGTGTCGGCGATCACTCTTGGCTTTGCGCTGGTGGTCGCGTTTTGCGTCTGGATGGGCCGCAAGGCCTGAAATGAGCAGCCGTCAGAACACGCCTGCCTCAAGCCCCGCTGCCATGGCCAGACCGAGTTCCTCGACCTGCTGCGTAAACCCGTCCTGCCACGCGCCGTGCAGGATCATTGGTTCCTGCACCAGCTTCCAGCGCAGCCCGCCGGTGATGCTTTCGATAGCGCGCCGTGTCCCGGTACCGTCCAGCCCCGCGCGAATATAGACCCCAAGCGGCAATCCCTGCTTTTCCTCGATCACGCCATAATATGTGCGATCAAAAAAATCCTTCAGGGCACCCGACATATAGCCGAGGTTCTCGGTGGTGCCGAGAATGATGGCGTCGCATGCAAGCACATCATCCGGGCCTGCCTCGAACGGCGTCTTCGCGATGACGTTTACACCGGACACATCGGGCGATGACGCCCCTCGCACCACCGCATCGCGCAGTGCGATGGTGTTGGGCGACGGCACATGCGCAACGATCAGAAGCCGTTTTGTCACGAGTGACCCTGAACCGGGCGCGGTGCGTAAGGTGCTTCGAGCGAAGCAATCTGCGCATCGGTAAGCTTGATGTCGGTTGCCGCAACCGCGTCACTCAGGTGATGTGACTTGGTTGCCCCGATGATCGGCGACGTAATGCCCTTGGCCAACACCCACGCCAGCGCTATCTGCGCCGGTTTCACATCAAGCTTCGCCGCCAGTTTTTCAACCCGGGCCAGCACGGCATAGTCCTGCTTCGTACCAAAATACCCCTGTGCTATCTTGTCGGTCTGCCCGCGTGATGTCGCGCCCTTGCCGTCCCTGGGCTGGTTGCCGGCCAGGAAACCGCGCGCCATCGGTGACCACGGCACCAGCGCCACCCCTTCTGCCTGGCAATAGGGGATCATCTCGCGTTCTTCCTCGCGATAGCACAGGTTGTAGAAGTTCTGCATCACCTGGAACTGCGCCCAGCCATTGGCGCGCTGCATTTCACGCAGCTTGGCAAACTGCCAGGCCCACATGCTGGATGCACCGAGATAGGTTGCCTTGCCGGCCCGCACTACATCGTTCAGGGCTTCCGCCAGCTCCTCGAAACCTGTTTCAGGGTCAAGCCGGTGAATGTACAACAGATCAACATAGTCGGTTTTCAACCGCTTCAGTGAGGCATCGATGCCCTCCAGAATGTGCTTGCGTGAAAGCCCCTTTTCGTTGGGTCCGTCACCCATCGTCAGGCACACCTTGGTTGCAATCACGGCGTCCGGCCGCTTCATGTTCGCGGCGACGAAGTTGCCGAGAATTTCTTCGCTGGCGCCAGTTGAATAGAAATCCGCCGTGTCGAAGAAATTGATGCCGGCATCCAGTGCACCTGCCAGGAAAGGTTGCGCTTCAGCCTCGCCCAGCACCCAGGGATGATGCGGCCAGCCCGGCGTGCCATAGCTCATCATGCCAAGACACAGCCTGGACACCTTGACGCCTGCCCCACCCAGTTTCACATAATCCATACGACAGATCTCCTATCACGGCGTCAGAACGCCATCGCCCGCCCTGCGGCGGACGCAAAAATCAACACAGATGTCAAAGATTGCCGCAAACGGCAGTGTCATCATCGCAAAACTATGAGTGAACGCTGACCAGCGGTCAATCAGCTCAGGAATCAAAAAAGCGATTCAGTTGAGGCCATTGGCCAAAACTAGAACCGCTTTCCAAACCGCAGGGCGTACATCCGGCCTCTACGTCTATGCTTGCAGATATAGGGGTCAAATGTGAAGATTCAATGAACGCGGCGAAATAAAATGAACCATGTCAGGTTTTGTCAGCAGAAAACTGAGATAAAATAATGCTTTCGCGATCTCCTGTTTGCATCATCCACCGGGCCAGGCCGGCAAATTCAGACAGTTTTTCGGCCCCTTCCGGCACCGATGAAAAATAGT
>Ga0316187_10001891_pt1 | contig 18282 bp, 15 predicted proteins | sample CroRivburrow1_MG_FD_204927 | JGI IMG/M metagenome (GOLD analysis project Ga0316187, IMG submission 204927) | Coastal sediment microbial communities from Maine, United States - Cross River worm burrow 1 | ecosystem: Environmental > Aquatic > Marine > Coastal > Sediment | place: USA: Maine...
GATGGATTAGTAGCTTGACCAGGGGGTGCAATAAAAGCTTTACGGCCTTTATCAGTGCTCCCTGTATTTTTTGAGTTGTGACTTTTTTCATATTCCAGAATTGCCTGCGCCCATCTGAAATTCAACTAAGTCTATGAAATCTAGCCAAAAATACATCCAGTTACGCCTTTGCGGGGCTCTCACCAAAAAAGATTGGTAGAATTTTAGATTGACGTGGGAAAATTTACCACATATATTTCACATATGTGGGAAATAATCCCACGAAACTAAAGGGAGATTGTATTATGAGAACTGCAAAATTTATTGCCTCGGTAGCCATCGGTACCTTGTTAGCAGCACCAGCCATGGCAAGTAACGATGGGATTGAATCGAACTATGAGATTCAAAATACCTATCGGCACGAGTACTCGGACGACAAGGTTCCGGAATGGGCCGAACAGGAACGCGAGCGTCATACCGAGAGAAACCGTCTGCAAAAGCATCTGGCTGAAGGTGATGCTGGCGGACTGAAACTCAAAGCACAAAACCGTTACCAGCATCAGGAGCGAAATCAGGTAAGTCGTGACGGCGGAGGCTTTGGACGCTCGGGTTCTTCAGGACCCGGTGCCGCTGGCGCTGGATCAGGGGCAGGTAAAGGATCTAAGGGAAGGAATTAAAATCCGCTCCTTAGGTGGCACAGGGAAGTGCCTTTAAGCGCTAGCCTGCAAAGCACCCGGTATCAGAATGAACGAGAACCCAGGAATGTTTAATACAGCCTTCTACACGACGAAACGCTGCAAGCGCGGCGTGATTATCGTTTGCCTGTCATTACTGGCGGCCTGTGGCGGCAGCGGAAGCGATAGTGACTCTGAAGTCATTAGCGATTCGAATGCAGGCAGCATTAAAGATGGCCTACCGGCAACTATCCACAATGCCGATTTCAGATCCACGCATTTTGCCGGCTCGGCCGTTTGCGCCAGCTGTCACAATGACTTGACCGATGCGGCTGCTGCGAACGTATCCATCGAATCCGACTGGAGCACATCGATGATGGCGCTGTCCGCGCGTGACCCGTTCTACCGCGCCAAGGCGGCCAGCGAGATACAGCGCAACCCACAGATCAAGGACATTCTCGACGATACCTGTTCGCGTTGCCACATGCCCATGGCGAACGTCGAGGCGCGTTTCGAAGGCTCGGTGGTCGAATTATTCGGAGACGGATTTTTCAATCCACTCAATCCTTATTACAACCACGCCATGGACGGCGCCAGTTGCACCAGCTGTCACCAGATTGCCGATGATGGCAATCTGGGAACCCTGGACGGCTTTTCGGGTAAATTCAGTATTGTCGACCTGGGCACCAACGCCGAGCGTACCGCCTACGGCCAGTACGACAATACGCTTACGAATCCCATGTTGCGCGAAAGCAATTTTCGTCCCACTCATGCATCGCATATTTCCGATTCGGCGACTTGTGCGACTTGCCACAACCTAAAAACCCCATTCGTTGACGCCACCGGAACAGTTGCAAGTACGACGCCCGAAACCGAGTTCCCGGAACAGATGGTTTACACGGAATGGGAAAACAGTTCGTTCGCATCCGGTCCGACAGCACGCGGCTGCAAGGACTGCCATATGCCCGCCACGAGCGGCGTCAGTATCGCCAATCGCCCCGGAAGCCTGAATCCGAGAGACGACTTCGCTACCCACAGCCTGGTTGGCCCTAATACCGTGATGCTGGACATCATGTCGCAAAACAGCACAGACCTGGGTATTAGCGCAACCGGATTCGACATCGCGATCACGCGGGCGCGCACGATGCTCGAGACGGCCGCGGACTTCGAAATCCTGAGCCAGGGACGGGCCGCCAACGAGCTGATCGTGCAGCTCCAAATCACCAACCGCTCCGGTCATAAACTACCGACCAGCTACCCGTCGCGCCGCATGTACATACATTTCGTGGTTCAAGACGATGCGGGTAACGTTATTTTCGAATCCGGCAAGACCCGCTCCGACGGCAGCATCGCCGGCGTCGACGCCGATGCGGACCCCGCTCGATTCGAGCCGCACTACGACGAGGTTACGCGCGCGGGCCAGGTGCAGGTTTACGAGCCGATCATGGTGGATACGGACAACCGTGTTAACTACACGCTGCTGCGCGCGGCCGCCTACGTGAAGGACAACCGGCTTACGCCAGCCGGTTTCGACAAGAATCTGGTGCCTGACGATGTCCGCGTTGCGGGCGCCGCGCTTTCTGACGCCAATTTCAATGGCGGCAGCGACGTTATCACCTATCGTATCGACGTCGGCGCAGCGGGACGCGTCAATTTTGAAGCCGAGCTGAAATATCAGACTCTAGGGTATGCTTTTGTCAATGATTTATTGCGCGACATCGACAATCCCGAAGTAGCGAGATTCGCCGCGCTTTACGACAATGCCCGCATACGCTCAGAAACAATCGCGTCGGTCAGTGGGACCCAGCCCTGAAGTCGGCTATCGAGACTGGCTAAGATTAAAGGGGTCGGTGACAAATGACTATCATTCGCAAATGTTACCTACCCCTTTATCCAGTATCCAGTGTCAGGTCTTTGATTTCTAATCTAAGCTTCAAAATAAAAGACCTGACCCCATTGCTCCATTGCTGCTAATCTAAGCTTCAAAATAAAAGACCTGCGGTATTCTGGATAGTCCATAGCTATCATCACAAATTGCTTGAGCTTGAATATGGTAAGAAGATTTCCGAGGGTTTCGACCTGTAAAAGCTGCAGTTTGGAAGCACAACACCAGGCAGGGAAAATATGAATCTTTCAAAGTCACAGTATATGAAAGGGCTTCAATGCCCTAAAGCGCTGTGGCTATTCAAGAACCGCAAGGACCTGGCGGCTGAACCTGACCAGCGCAGGCAGAATCTATTCGCAACGGGCCATCGTGTCGGCGACCTGGCAAAGCAGCTGTTTCCTGGCGGCGCCGAGGTTGGGTATCGCCAGTCTGACTACCAGGGCATGATCGATGAAACCGCCCAGTTAACCAGGCGCGAAAATGTTATCTACGAGGGTTCGTTTTCCACCAATGGCGTGTTTGTCAGAGCCGATATCCTGGTGAAGAATGGAGATGCCTGGGACATCTACGAAGTAAAGGCAACCGCCAGTACCAAGGCCGTGCATAAGCCCGATGTGGCAATTCAATGGTATGTGATTGGCCAGCATTTAGCGCTCAACAAGGCCTGTTTGCTGCATCTCAACACTGCCTATGTGCGCAGCGGCGAACTGGATGTCCAAAGCCTGTTTAGCGTTGATGAAGTTACCGGGGCTGTTCAAGCCGAACAGGCATCGATAGCAGATAACCTGAATGACCTGGAGCAGTTTCTCGCTGGAGCAGAGCCCGATATTTTAATCGGCACGCATTGCAACAACCCCTACGAGTGTGATTTTAAAGCTTACTGTTGGCGCGACGTGCCTTATCCATCCGTATTGGACCTGTGCCGGTTAAACGGCGATAAAAAGTTTGAGTATTATCACCGGGGTATCGTGACCTATGAAGACGCCAGGAATCACATTGGCCTGAACGCCATGCAGGCTTTACAGGTTAATACGGTTCTCAACCGCGAACTCCACATCGATACCGACGCGATCGCTGATTACCTGCGGGACGTGCGTTACCCCATCAATTTCCTGGATTTCGAAACCTTCCAGGATGCGATACCCAGGTTCGACGGACAAGGCCCCTACAAGAACATTCCCTTCCAGTACTCTCTTCACGTCCTGCATGAAAATGGCGAGCTCGAACACAAGGAGTTTCTGGCGGATGAAACTGAAGACCCGAGGCACAAGCTAACGCAGCGGTTATTGGATGATGTTACCGAAGAAGGAACCATTTTCGCGTTTCACCAGTCGTTTGAAATTGGTGTGATCAGAAGCCTGGCCAATCACTTTGATCAATATTCTGCGCAGCTAATGGCGTTAACCAACAGGTTCATGGACCTCGAAATTCCGTTTAAGAATTTGATGTATTACCACCCCGATTTCCACGGCAGCTTTTCCATTAAGTCTGTTCTGCCCGCACTTTTCCCCAATGACCCCGAGCTGGATTATAAGAATCTGGATATCCAGAGCGGTGACGTCGCCATGGATATCTTTCCCCATCTACATGAAGTTGATGATCCTGATGAGAAAGAATCTATTCGCAAATCACTACTTGCCTATTGCCGCCTGGACACTCTGGCTATGGTAAAGATTTGGGGCAAGCTGGAGGGGATTGGTAAAACAGAAAAGTAAAAAGGGAACGGGGTAAGTCCAGCCCCTCAATAATCAGGCCCGTTTTATTGGGGGAACCTCAGAGTGATTAAAAAACTAATCCCTCCGTCCCTTTTTAATTAGCCAAAGTGAAGGGTCAGCCATGGTGGCCTGACTCAGGCTAAAAACCCTCCGGTAAAACCGGATCGATTCAACCGCATTTCAGATATTCATCAATGAATGTTAAAGGCTGTGCTTGAAGCCCCACCTGACTGAAGCTCGACATCAACTACTTGATTTGAATGGATGTTTGTAGAAAATGTTTGCTCCCATCATTCGATAGCTTTCGTCAGGATCGTTTCATTAGCTATTAGTCTTTATCCAATCTTCGTATCCTGATTTGTTAGAACGCTTGAGATTACCCTCATCGATTAAAAGATACGAAGAGGGTAATGGGATCCCGTTAAAAGTAGTGGCCTTAACTTGAGCATAGGAACCAGCATCGAAAAACAAAACTTGATCATCGATTCTCGGAATTGATGGAAACTCATATTGTCCAAAAATATCCCCTGCAAGACATGTTCGGCCTGCGAGTTCAACTATACACTCGGTATCTGATCTGGTTTGCGCTGAACAAAATACTTCAGGTAAAAAACTAAACTCGAAAACTTCAGGCAGGTGATTTATTGATGAATCTAATACGGCGATATAACGCGAGTCCTTTTTAATTACATCCTGAACAGTTGAAAAGAGAAACCCACAGTCCTGTACGATATCAGTTCCAGGTTCAATATAGATTTTAACTGCAGGTAGGCAGTCATTTAGTCTTTGTAACGACCTATCAAACTCTTGTGAGGAGTGACAGGGATCAAAATAGTAACCGCCACCGAGATTGACCCATTTCAGTTGCGCGCCCATTAACTGGATAAGCGGAATAATCGAGTTTATATTTTTGCCTAATTCATCGAGATTCTCAGATTCACAATTGGTATGAAAATGAATTCCTGAAATATGGCTTAAAAGCCCTTCTCCAAACAATGTGGCCGCTTCTTCTATTGGAATGCCTAATCGTGTCTCTGGATTACCGGGGTCATATTTTGGGCTTTCTACTAGACTAATCCCTGTATTAACCCGAATGCCTAATTCGCATGAACTGAGTAGAAATGGCGCAAATTTCTCGTACTGAAAATACGAATTAAACGTAACTTTTGAGCAGTATTTTTTTATTTCGATTAATTCACGCTCAAGAATTAGTGGAGCGATGAGGTGAATTTTCAAGTTGTTATCCATGGAAGACTCCGTTGCATTTTTAGCTTCATATACGGAACTGACCGAGTATCCAGTAACGAAATTAGAAATTTCTCTCAATATATCGGGTTGACTTAAAGCTTTGACTGAGTAAAGGCCAAAAAGAGAATGCCGATGACAGAACTGTTGAAAGATTTCGCAATTTTTTAACAGTTGCGGGATGCTATAGATATAAGCTGGGGAATCGAAGAATGATCGAGTGGTTAACGTTTTTATAACTCTAAAATGGACTGCCTCTGTCATATATTTCCCTCAACATCTCGAACTAATCCTGAAAATGAAGTCAAGTGTCGTCTCTGATTTGTTTGAATATCTGCACTGGATCGCGAAAGATTTGACCTCCGATTAAACTCCCATACTTCTGGTGCGCTATTCTTAAATTAAACCAGGGTATTCCCGGATATTTGTGATGGATTATATGGTAACCAAGATTCCCCCCGAACAACCTATTCCAACCCCAGCCTATGTAAGTCCTGGTTTCACTTACTCCACATCTATAATGGTCAGATATTTCTGACCAATAATTCATTGTCGCGAAAACATAGAAGTACGGAACTACCCAGTAGATAAAAAATTCCCACAAGATGCCTACCTGCCAAAATATGATTAAACCAATAACCCAGGTAAAAAACATAAAAGAATTTTCCTTAAAATCTCTATCCCAGTAGAGATCACTAACTGTGGTGTATGCTTGAAAAAAAGCAACTATGCCAAATATCGGTCTCAATATAAGCAGCCAAAAAACATGTAGTGTGGACAATGGACTACCCGAAATCGGTAATCGCCAATCTTCATATTGCTCATAAATACTGTTTTCGGGATCTCCAAGTGAAAGATTATGATGCTGCAAATGAAACCTTCGATAACCCTGGAATGTAAACAGAAATAACCAACTTAAAGCTGTACCAAGGACGTTATTAATTCTTCTGTTCGAGGACAAATTTCCGTGACTGGCGTCATGTACCAAGACCTCCCCGAGTGCGTATTGCCGACTGCCGATAATAAAAACCGAGATCAGGTATATCCACCATGCGCCGTTCCATAGACTCAGGCTAATCGCTGCTACTATTAAGAGAATCTGTATTGTTAGGAATTGAAAGCACCTACCGGTGCATTTTTCGCATAGATTCGAAAGCTCATCCCTGGGTATGGGGCCTGGTGGCATCGTTCTTTTTTGTGCCTCTGGGTAAATTTTTTAACTACATAGTAGATTTGATCAAGGATCTTGCCAGTGAAATTTCACGACTAGGTTCAGCTGACAGAATCCACTCCAAAATGCATTTATCTTCTGTTAATGACGCGATTATGTTATTGGAATCGATGTCCAGATCAACAGCGGCTAAAGTTGATCTCAGCTCCAGACTTTTATTTCCTCTTGCCTTGCTGATATCTATTGACTCTTTAAGCATTTCCAACGCGTACTCTTTATTTGAATGTGCATAAAGTTGTGCCTTTATCCTTAGCCTTTCTGCCTGATAAAAAGCTTCTTGAGCAGTTTCAAAAGCTTCTTGAATACATTCAATACCCTTATCCAAATCTCCAGTTAAGAGATATACCTCGGCGAGCCATGGCAGGAAACAACTTAAACAAATATCTGCATCTGTTAGCCTCACCCTCTCCATACCTTTGTGCATAAGGATAATTCCACTTGCATCATGATTTGCCCTGACTTCCGCCCACCCCAGTAGAACCTGTGATAAGCCAAGATACATTTCAAAAGAATCATCTTTCGCCTGGCTGCAATACCTTATTGCATCTTCCGCGTAACGATGGGCGCCCAATACATTCATAGAAAGCGCACTTAACCAGGCGGCATTAAAAGTTGCTTGTGCTCGTGTGTAGTGATGGTTCAACGTTTGGGCTAACTCAAGCCCACGTAAACTTAAAATTTTGGAGTTTTTGGTGTCGCCCTGAAACCATTTACCAATTGAAAGATACGTCATCGCAAGAATTCCGGACTCGTCACCTAGACAATCCAGCAATCCCTGTTGCCACTTAATACAAGCATCCTTGCTACCACTGTTCTCAATATCTCTAACTGTTTGTGCTTTTTGATCATAATGACGAATGCATGTTTCAAGTTTTTGAATGGAATCTCTAATGTCTCCCAGATAAAACTGTAATTCACCTGCAATTCTGTTGATATGAATAATGTTGTCACTGATATGCGCACCATTCTCGGGCTCAATTGAAATATCTGAAGTCTGTTGAGCCTCGTATTTCAAACATTCCTGTATATGTATACTGGCCTTATTAAGTTCCCCTCGGACGTAAAAAAAATTGGTTAACTCCAAATGTGTCTTAAAAAGTCTATCTTGTAGAGAATGCCTTGTTGCCAGTTCTATTGATCTATAACAACTAACCTCAAGTTGCCGATTACTCCCTCCATACAGTGCAAACAAAATGCTGGAGTATTCGAGTTGAAAATCAACTCTCAGTGAATCAATTTCAACTTCATCAGGAAGGTCTTCTAATAGAGTATTGGCTTTACTAATATGAGCTAAAGCTTCCGTCATTGCCGATCGCCTTTTTGCTTGTCTAACCGCCTTAAAAAGATACTGAGAAGCTAGAAAATATTCTTCGCAGATCTCCAGGTGATTTGCCAGTAGAACAGGGTCTGCTGCACAAACATCGGGATAGAACTCTTCATAAACTTCAGCAATTCTTCTATTCGTATTTTTTAAATCTTCGGCAAAAAGTCTAATACTCGCTATGTCCTGTAAAAGGGCGTGCTTAAATTCAAGAATATCCTCCTGATTTTCACTTCGGACGTAAACAATTTCTGTTTCAATAAGCCTTCTGAAAACCGGCGCCATTAGCTCCGGTTCTCGTCTCATTATCTTGGCGACCATATCGGGTTGAAACCTACGACCAATACACGCACCGATATGGGCGACATATTTAGCCTCACCGAGAGATGCAAACCTTGCTTCAAGATACCTTGGTAATGGATTGGTTGTTTCCGCAATGAAATTCAGAGATTCTATGTTGCCATTTATCAAGGCCTGATCATATTTCCCAGATTGCAATAAAATATTAGTGACTTCTTCTATATGCAAAGGGACGCCATCGGACTTTTCTAAAATTAGTTCAATAGCTTCCGGATCTTTTGATCTGCCTTGTAATAACTGGAGAACTAGACGTTGACTGGCATTGACAGTCAGAGGTCCCAGGCTAATCATTTTAGTCAGTACGGACAGATTCCCTTTTTCAATGGATTTGCACAGGTTGTGCGCGGATTCGTTCTCAATAATATCTCGTCCACGATAGGACAGGATTATCATGATCGGCTGTGATTTTATTAGGTCAATCAGGTTTTTCAGAAGTGAAACTGTAGATGGGTCAACCCAGTGCAGGTCTTCAATAACAATAGTGACACGGGAACGTTTTGCAAGCTGAAGGATGGAAGAAACGAACTGTGTTCGAAAATGCGTAAAAATATTTTCTGCGGAAAAACTTTGAGTCTGGCTTTCCAGGTCTATGTAATTTAGAAATGCCTCCTTAGCGTCAGCACTATCAACTCCCAGCGAGTCAAGCATCCTATCTAATTTATGCTTTTTGGTTTGATTGTTATCGGAGCTAATAATATTGGAAGACGTAATAATTTCTGATTCTATTGGATACATAGGAACATTAATTTTGCGGGGCTCGCATTGATATCCCAGATACAAAAAATCACTATCTTTCTGTATCTCCTGGAAAAACTCCTTTACCAACCTCGATTTACCGATACCGGGGTCGCCTTCAATACAGACAACGCTAGCTTCGTTATTATCAAGATGATTCCATAATTTGGTTAAGTGTTTGAATTCGTCTGAACGACCTTCGATATTCGCCTGTTTAGTTGGGTTTCGCGTATCGAATCGACTGGTGCCGGGAAATATTTGAATTAGTTTCCATAATTCAATAGGGTCATTAAAGCCTTTTAATTGATGTATTCCCTGACTGACAGTCATGCCAGATTTCCCCAGTATTCGGCTGGTTTCGGTGTCTAGAAAAACCTCATTGCTTCCGGCACTTTCTTGAATTCGCGCAGCCAGGTTTAAGACATTACCGACAATAAAGTCGGGTTCATCTCCGCTAGAGTAAAGATTTGCAACATGGCCTGAGGCGATTCCAATTCGGCAATTAATAGAGGGCAGGTCACGCACAACAATCTCGCCAATTCTGCGTTTTAGATCAAGTGCAGCGAGGGTAGCCATAATGGCATCATCCTCGGTGACATTTTGACGACCAAACCAAATACCAATTCCGTCACCTGCTGCCTGATCGATTGATTGCCCGAATGACTTTGCTACATCAGTGCAAATTGATAAAAACTCTCTAATTGCCAAGGCCCAGGGTTCGCCATCGTTGGTCTGAGTTAACTGAGTAGAGCCCACCAAATCGCAATATAAGACGGTAACTGGCCGATGTTCACCAACCGGACGATTGTTGTCAGAGCTTCTCATCCGTCTAACCGGGAAATCTTTCGTAGAAAAGGTAAAAGGTGTTGACGCCTTTTCCCTGGGTTCGGGCTTCCAGGTAAATTCCATAAATAGTAATTACCCATATGAATAGATGCACCATTTTTGCTTTTTGGTGCAAAAATTCCTGTGAGAAATACCACATACATGTTTATCTAATTCAACTTATGATGCAGATAATAGATAGTATCGCAAGATTCAATTGCTGTCTTGAGATTCAATATCTCCTTTGATAAGGTGTTATTCGACTAAAATCGCCACTTGCAAATAGAAAGATGTCGGGTTCATAATGCCTTAAATGGAAAAATAATTGGACTTGTGAATTTAGATTTTGAATCGTTATTGATGTGAATTCCAGTCGTAAAGTGACTATCGAAGGGAGGATTTCAGGTGAATATTCGAGTATTCGAAGAACCCAAAAAGATAGCTTTCGATCCGAGCAGTACAAATGTTTTCTCTAGTATCGAAAAAAGTTTGTATACCAAAGACTCAGACGCTCTGCCCATTCGGTTCATCGTATCCGGGCCTTCAAAAGAACCAGGAATGTACGACTGTGAAGTCGGTTATTTATCTGGAGTCAATAGTAGTGAGTATCCAAATCCGGATTCAATTTTTAAATTTAGAAAAAGAAAATATAAAAACCAAAAACAGTTTAACGCAGTGTTTATGCTGCCTACCGGGATTGATGCGGAAATTGGGGGACACTGTGGAGACGCCGCTCCAGCTGCGCGGGCGATAGCTGCAGTATGTGACAATTTAGTGGTGCATCCTAATGTTGTAAATGCGGCCGACATCAATGAGATGAGCGAAAACATGCTCTATGTCGAAGGCAGTATATTAACAAGACTAATGATGGGTACCGTAGGGATTGCCCCATCTAAAGCAAACCGAATCATGTCTGTCTTCCATAAGCATGACGAAGATGAAATTTGGCAAAATGTCATTAACTCTGTCGGAGCCGCGCGGGCGTCAGGTGGGTTTCACTGCAGCCCTGTGTGTACGGTTGCTCACGGAGTGGAGGGAATGCAAATGAATACCCACTATGCAGACTCCAACCGTGCAACCGGAGAAGTCAAAGGTCTTGAACTGATTTGTAACTTGATTAAGCAGAATCAGTCAGAAGTGGATGCGATAGCAATTAGTACTGTCGTTGATGTCGACGAAGATTGTCATGATGCTTATTTTCAGCCCCCAAATTCTGAATGTGATCAACTTGAAATTCCGGCGAACCCATATGGTGGCGTCGAAGCACTACTAACGCATGCTTTAACCAGTATATTTAATATTCAGACCGCGCACTCGCCAATGTATGAGTCAGTTGAACAAATGAATTCAGAAGCGGGAATTGTGGATCCAAGAAAGGCCGCAGACTGCGTATCGGTTTCTTACCTACACTGCATCATCAAGGGTCTGAGCAAAGCGCCCGGAATTGTTACCGATACCGATTTATTCGGTCGGGAAGGTGTCATGTCGGTAGAGGACATTTCCTGTTTGATTGTTCCTGAAGGCTGTCTTAGCCTGCCTGTCATTGCCGCATTGCACCAGGGCATTGCGGTTATAGAGGTTTGCGATCCGAACAACACTAATCTTATGAAGAACAGCCTCGAATCATTACCCTGGCGCGAGGGAAAATATTTTCAGGCCTCCAGCTACCTTGAGGCCGTAGGTATTACCGTAGCTTTGCGTGAAGGTCTGGATGTTGCAAGTTGTAGAAGACCTTTGTTGGAGACAAACATTAGTATTGACGAAAATAATTATGAGGAAAAAAACCTGGAACTTGTCGCTTCATAATCCACAACTAGGGATATCTGTTCTCTTTTATACACAGACTGAATTATCCGACTAGCCCTGGACCTTCGACCACTAATATCTTAAGCACAGGAGAAGATCATGTCTAATAAATATACCGATAAAGCACACAAGCTGCGAGATAAATACGTTGCGGAAGTAGGGCTACTCAGAGAGAGCTGGCGAGACGATCTCGCTGCAGCCAGAGCAGGTTCTCTAGAGGCGAATTTACCAGAAGACTGGAGAAATGGTTGGATTGAATATTTGAATTTGGTGATTGCTATCGGTGAAGAAAAGAAAGCGCAACTAGATGCAATAGGAAATGCGCCAACAGACAAAGATGCAGAGATTCTAGTCAGAAAATTGAATGCTTATTATGCAGCAGAAATAGCTCACTACAAGTCACTTGAAACTCAAAGTCTAAAGCATGAATCTCCAGCAATAAGACACCTGGCCGGTTTGTTAAAGCGTGAGGCAGACGACAGACAAGAATATGTTGAGGAACTTAACGCTTGATCGATCTTGTGTGAATGGGTTGTTCATTAAACGGAGTATACGAAAATGAAACATAGAGCTGTCAAGCCGGGTCAACACCATCCGCGTTCGAAAACCTATGGAGGGCAGTATGGGAGGTTATTTCGGCAGCTTTCGCCTCTTGTGCTCTCTGATGACAAGGTAAATACACTGGTAGACTCCTTATCGAAGCTAAGTGAGCGGGGAACGGGGGGGAATCAGAGTGAAATTCCCGCCGGTTATACCTATTTTGGTCAGTTCGTTGACCACGATATCACTTTTGATCCGGTTTCGTTTGCTGTGAGAAACCGTGACCCAGATTCGTTAATCAATGTCCGAACTCCATCCCTGGATCTTGATAGTCTATACGGGGGGGGGCCTGATTTAGATACATACTTCTACACAGAGGCTTCGGAATTAGAATCAAATTTATTCATTCTGGGTAATCCTCATAGTACAAAGGAGTTAGATCTTTTCAGAAGGAAAGCGTCCGGATATGGTAATTCCTTTCAACCCGCACTAGCAATTATTCCTGACCCCAGGAATGACGAGCATTTAATAATCTCTCAAATGCACTTAGCTTTTCAATTGCTTCACAATAAAATAAGTGCGAATTTAAGTGACCTTGAAGCGATCGAAGGTAATCTATCTCCTTTCGAGTCAGGGTTTTCAAGAGCAAGACGGATACTTCTTTGGCATTATCAATGGCTAATCGTAAATGATTATCTTCCCAGAATTTGTAGTCATTCTGTGTTACGAAGAATCCTGGGAAAGACCTGGAGCGGAGGAAAAAATATTCCTCCAACAGTAGATCTTCGTTACTACGACTACAAGTTCAATCCGTATATACCTCTCGAGTTCTCTGGCGCAGCATTTAGATTTGGTCATTCCATGGTTAGAAGTCGATATCAAGTTAATGAGACTTTGGACTCAACGCCTGTGCCTATATTTACTCCAAGTGGGAGCCACAGTTTAACAGGACTTAGAGTTTTAAGAAGCCGCTGGAGTATACAATGGAATCTATTTTTGGATGATCGTACCGGTATTCAAAGAATTCAATTTAGTAATTTGATAGATCCCAGTCTTGCCATTGGCCTGGGACATGTGCCCAAACTGCCGGCCGGATCCGAGTCCCTGTCCCTCATTGAGGCCAATATCAAGAGAGGCAGACAGTTGAGACTGCCGTCAGGTCAGGCAGTGGCAAGGCTAATTGATGTGTCGGAGTCAGATATAATTGAACCAACAAAAGGTCTGGTGGAAGACCCGTTGTGGCTATACGTGCTCAAAGAGGCTAAGGCGGACGAGAGTGGAAACAAGCTTGGAACAGTAGGTTCGACCATAGTCGCGGAAACATTGATTGGACTAATACTTGCCGACAAGTTTAGTTATGTAAACATGTTTCCAGGATGGAAGCCTTTTCTTTTTAAAAAGCCAACTAAATCTAAGAAAAAAATAAGCGACTACAGTTTATATGATCTATTTTTGTGGGGAGATTTGCCGATGACAAAAAAGGATATTGAAAACCTGTCACTATGACCCGTGGTGTAAGATTTGTTTCGATGAACGCGGGGATAATTTTTAAAACAAGAAACCTGACTGCGCAAAATTACTACTTTAAACATGCTTTGATCCAGGACACCGCCAGAACCCTCTGGTTGAATATTGCCAAGTTCTTAAATAGTTACGAACCAGACGATTACGGAATCACCTGGCAGGCCTAAGTTTACGCGTGAGCCTTAACAACCCATTCACGAAGTAAAGCTAACCTGGGTTTATTGGGCCTGACAGGTCTCAACAAATTCAGATGAACTTTTGATTAAAGCAATGATTGAAACTAAACATACTCGGCTAGTAGTTCGGTTAAACCGGCTACCGTTTTGACTGTCAGAACACGTTGATTCTGTTCTATCAGGCCCATACGCGTCAGTTCATTCAATTCCCTGGTCACTGCTTCGCGATGGGTGTTCACTCGATTGGCGATTTCTCGGTGGGTCGGAAAATTAGTAATGTCGGCGATATCTTCGTTAGACATGTTTTCACGAGCAAGGCGCAGGACTTCCATTCGGACCCTGTCTTTGACATCAAGGGCCCCATATTGATAAACACGATCGATGAGGAACCGAATCATGCTTACGAGTCGTTTCATAGTAGCTTTCGCAACACTCGGATATCGATCTATAAGTCTCCAGTATTCTCTCCCCGATATTATGCCGATAAGTGCAGGTTCCAGGGCAATTACATTGGCTGTACGGGGCGATTGGTCAATAGCTGATAATTCTCCGAACATTTCTCCAGGGCCTAGTTCCTGGTAGGAAATCTCTTTTCCAGAGAAGGAAAAGATGGTAACTCTTACGCCTCCCGAGGCGATGAGATATACCTCGTCGTTTTCGCTCATGTAAGGAATTATCTCGGTTCCTTCTTGATACCGCTTCCATTTTACTAAACTTGAAACCAGACCTAAGGCCTCATCATCCAGGGATTTAAACAATGCGATTTCTCGCAGAGTTTCCACTGCATCAAATTTACTCGAGTGGTCAATTTTCATGTCTTACAATTAACTTAAGAATTACCTGGGTTAAGTGAATGAAATCCTCGTATTTGTTGGGGACCTTAATAGTAAAGACGGCTGGTCAATCAATAGATTCAAAAGTGTTTCCGTCCTAATCAACAGTGTGGTTATAAAGACTGTGCCTATTGATGTGCGGTGTTTTCAACTGCTCAGTGTCACCGAAGCCAGTTAAAAATTCAATTTAAAATCGCGATCGCAATATGTTCCAGGCCATGAACATACGCTCCCCTATAATCTGTGCTCTTATTCCAGGTTACACCATATCCCTTCAATTTTAATCGCCACAGCTCGTGATAAATCCACACGCGCTGAGCCGATCTAATCATACATAAAGCCTTCTTTTGTTCCGTAGAAAGGGTCCGGCCAGGAAGTGTGTGGGTAATACCACATACAAAGCGCTCGATACTTATGAAAATGCAGTCAATTGCTATTATTTACATAGAAATTTTCAAGTAAAGGTACAGATTCGAAATCTTCAAAGGAAGCTTTTAAACAACTGGAGGGTAAGTAAATGAGGCCGTTCATCCAAAATGCAGTTTCATATTTCGTAGAGAAAGCCGAAGCTCACCACTCAACTTCAATTGACAGTCCTCGTGATGCCATCGTTTCTGGCTATAGCTACCCATTGACAAAAAATCAGCAGGAGTTGTGCCAAGATAGCTGCGATCGTCGACAGGTTGGGATTCTTTACGCTGATATCGCCGCTTATTCGCGTCTTACCGAGCAGGACGAGGAGGGCACGCATCATCGTTTGGTCGAGAGCATGACAATTATGGAGGCGTATGTTAACGCCAATAATGGCAGGGTCGTACATACTGCTGGCGATGCCATTCTAGTTGAGTTCAAGGACGTCGACAGTGCGTTGCATTGTGCGGTCAATGTGCAATTGGCGGCGCGAGTAATGAACGCTCGGCTTCATGTAAATCAACGGGTACTGTTTCGCATCGGCGTTAATTTTGGCGACGTAATCGCTGACAACGGTGACATCTACGGTAACGCCGTAAACCTGGCTGCCAGGCTTGAAAAGCTTGCCAAAAGTGGAGGTATCTGTGTCTCCGAGTCAGTTCGTTCAGAACTGGAAGATAACTCCGCTTTCAATTTTGTCGCGCTAGGCAATCAGTACGTCAAAAACATCAGCGAGCCGGTGCAGGCCTTCTGGATTGAATTCGATGCGCTAGAAGTTGTCGATGCCGATTTTGCCAGTTCGTTAAAAGTATCGGTGATGGCTTCATGAGTAGTCACTCCGGTTATCGGGACCGTTGCATCTCTCCGTGCAGCGGTCCCGATTTTTTTCAATCATTTAAATCAGAGGAGGGGATCTTATGTGACAGTCCAAATAAATTGCCAGATTACTGACACTACTAATTCTCCTGCGTGAGTGCAAAGGCAGCAGTTTAGTGTTTGATATAAAAATTGCAGGAAGTGTGACGAGTATTTTTCCGAAAACCTGATATGAAGAGGATAACAAGATGAAAAGAAATCAAAAAATCATTTGGATGGTAGCAGGGGCTCTTATGGTAGCGTTAGCGGGATGTAAAACCTTGCAGGAAACTGCTGAGAGCAAAGAGGTTACCCAGCCTGAAGGGGTAGCGCTGATGACAGAAGCGGAACTCAGAAAAACGTTAGTGGGTAACACCTATGAGGGTGAATCAGTAAACTACCCCGGCAGCACCTACGTCGAGTTTATTCAACCGGATGGTACGATTCGGGGACTCTGGAATGGAAAAGATCGCTACAAGGGAGCGTGGGTCATTTCTGGTCCTGTCTGGTGTTACAAATATAAAAACTCGAACGGATGTAACACCATGGCGAAAACAGGCAATACTATTTTCTGGTATGCCCTGGACGGCACCACCAGAGGCGGTAAGTCAATCGTGATGGCAGGCGATCCAAAAAACCTCGCGCAATAGATACTTGTTAGCAAGTTGTCAGCTCGATGCTATAAAAAGTCTCATGGTTCTAAACGAGCCATGAGACTTTTTTATTACTAGGGTCGAAAGCGTGGGGTCATAACTCAGGAGTGTTATATATGAAAAAGCTTGCAGTTATCCCCCACTTTTTTGTTAGTACATCTGTTGTAACAATTCATATCCTGGATTCAATCAAACTTTTAAAATCATCAATCTAATTTCTGAATTCGATTCCACTCCTTGGGCACCATTTCGTTGTATCACTTCGTGCCTGTCAGGCACTACTATCCCTGGAATTCTGTAATATGGTCCTGGAATCTCCCGAGGGATATAAAGAGCTAAATGACGCACTCGAACAACACGGCTTTAAGTAAACAGTTCGGTCTCGATAACCGGCTGCAATTCAGCGAGGGTTTCTCGGGTCTTGCGAAGGCGGAACTCTGTTACCGGGAGGCGAGGCTCGAGCTTTACCTTCAGGGTGCTCACGTCACCCGCTATCAGCCGGCCGCCAACCATGAAGTGTTGTGGATGAGCGATACGGCCGTCTACGCGCCCGGGAAGGCGCTGCGTGGCGGGATACCGCTATGCTGGCCATGGTTTGGGCCGCATCCGGAAAATTCGGACCGGCCGCAACACGGCTATGCGCGCAGGTCTCGTTTCTCGGTGCTGTCGACGTCGGCGGATGCGGAGTCGACGTCGATGATCCTGGCATTGGATCCCGCGGCAGCGCCTTATCCGGAATGGCAGGACAGGGCACAACTCGAGGTCGAATTCCGGTTATCCGATTCGCTCTGGATGGAGATGCGAACCTTTAACATTTCGGATTCCGCACTCACGTTGAGTAACGCATGGCATACCTATTTTTCGATTTCGGGCCGTAACCGTGTGACGCTTCCCGGTGTCACCGGATTGACCTACCTGGATAAACCGCAGCGCTACAAGCAGTTGCAGCAGACCGATGCCATTGCGATCCGCGGTGAAGTCGATCGCGTCTACCTCGTCCCGCCGCCTGAAATCGAGCTGCTGGATTCGGCCCGGCAAACCAAAACCTCGATCAGCACCTGGGGTAACCAAAATCTTGTGGTCTGGAACCCAGGTGAGGCAAACGCAAAAACGATGGCAGATTTCGATGATCGGGGTTTCGAGCAAATGCTGTGCATCGAACCCGCCAATGCACTGGATCAAAGCATCCAGTTAAAACCCGGCGAATGTCATCGGCTTGGGCAAAAAATAACCCTGGATCAGCCGGGCTAATCCCGCTGTATTGATCTTGCCTGCGAAATTCCGGGGGCAGTATACCTGATTCAATTTTCTCATCGGCGATTAGCTAAACTACGACCAGGTTTCCAGTACAGGATGGCAGGCAACCAGTTGCCCGCTATTAATTAAGTATACTGTCCCCCGAATGCTTAAAGCAGGCAGTTGACCGCCATTAAACAGGTATACTGTCCCCCGAACAGCTTTGCATTCGAGGAAATGTTTGAATTATGAACTTAAAATCAGCCGCTGATCTGGTG
>Ga0316187_10001892_pt1 | contig 18281 bp, 13 predicted proteins | sample CroRivburrow1_MG_FD_204927 | JGI IMG/M metagenome (GOLD analysis project Ga0316187, IMG submission 204927) | Coastal sediment microbial communities from Maine, United States - Cross River worm burrow 1 | ecosystem: Environmental > Aquatic > Marine > Coastal > Sediment | place: USA: Maine...
GCTTTGTGGCTGCCGCAGGATAACACCACAGTAGAGGGAAGCACGGTATTGCCTTTGGTGCTAAGAGAATCGTGGGATAAGGGTATCCCGGTGTTTTCCAGCAATGCCTCACACGTGCGGAGGGGGATTCTGTATTCACTTTTTCCTGATAATGTGGCACTTGGGAGGAGTCTTGCAAGTTTGGTGCAGGATTGTTTGAGTTCGGTAGGAGATTGTAAAGATAATGGTATGAGTCCATTGCGTGATGTGAAAAGCGTTATAAATAGACGAACTGCAAAGCATCTGAGAATCAAATCAAATGGCCTGAATAGTTTTGATACAAAGCTAAATGACCAATAAATATTTTCAATACTTGAAAAAAATCATAAATGATTTATTTCAGCCACTTACTTTTCAGCGACAACTTAGCATTACTGTTGCGGTCGGTATTCTCTTTTTGGCGCTATCTTCATCCTTGGTGGGCTCTTGGCAGAGCAAGGAACGCATTCGTGTAAATCTGCTGGAGCAAGGGCAGCGCATCACCGAGAGCCTCGGGCAGCAGAGTGCTTTGGCTCTGGTTTATTCATCTCCGGAAAATGTCAAAGATGCAGTGAGCGCCACCATGGCTTTCCCCGGTGTGATCGGCTTGGAAATAAGCGATGCCAATCAACATGTATTGTTGAAACAAGGTAAATTAGAGCAGCCTGAATTTTCTGCAGGCAAGAATATCCAGACAGACTCCGGTGCAGTTCTTGATTCTGAAAGTGCTAAAGCTTGGCGTTTTACTTCGTTTGTTTATTCGCAGCCATCGGATACAGACTCCCCTTTTGAAGTTGTGCCAGCTGAGCCCGAGTATCTTGGCAAGGTCTCTGTCGTGGTAAGTAAGGCAGCATTGATGCAAACGACAGCTGATATTTTTGTTACCAATATAATCACTTCAATTTCCTTTGCCCTGTTGTTCTTGCTGCTCATACGTTTTTTGACAAACCGTATGACAAAGCCGCTAAATCAATTAGCGGTGATTATGGGGCGTGCCAAAGAAGGTGAATCAGATGTGCGTGCAACACTAGTCGGCTCCAAGGATATTGCCGATATGGCGTATGCTTTTAATAGCATGATGGCGGTGATGGAAGAGCGTGAAGCAGCTTTACGTGTTGCTGCGATTGCTTTTGAGATCGAAGAGGGCATGATCGTAACAGATCAGGAAGCTGTGATTATTCGGGTAAATCGTGTTTTCTCCGAACTGACTGGCTATAGTGCTGAAGAGGCAATCGGTAAAAACCTGAGCATGATTAAATCTGATCGGGATGATGAAAAGTTCTTTCCACGTATGCTGGATATTTTGCATCAACAGAATTATTGGCAGGGTGAGATATGGAGCCAGCGCAAGAATGGAAAGTTTTATCCGGAATGGCTGACTATTACAGCCGTTATTGGTAAGGATGGTGAAATTACCAACTATATTTGTGCGTTCTTTGATATCACCGATCGTAAACGGGCTGAGGAAAAGATTCACAAGCTAGCTTTTTACGATCACCTTTGCAAGCTCCCCAACCGCAGATTGTTATTTGATCGTCTGCAGCAGGCTGTAACTGTTAGTGTACGCAAGAAGACCTGTGGTGCAGTTTTATTTATCGATCTCGATAATTTCAAGGTTTTAAATGACACCAGAGGACACGATTTCGGTGATTTGCTCCTGGTCGAAGTCGCTCAACGTTTGCGAACTTGCATACGGCAAAGTGACACTTTAGCCCGACTGGGCGGAGATGAATTCGTTATTTTGCTGGAAGATTTAAGCATGGACACTTCGGTGGCTGCATTGCAAGCGAGAGAGGTGGGCGAAAAGGTACTTAAGGTTCTTACCAAGTCTTACATGCTTAAAGATATTGAAACTTATAGTACGGCGAGTATAGGCGTTGCGATATTCTCAAACTACAAGGATAGTCTTGAAAATATGATCAGGCAGGCTGATACGGCTATGTATGAAGCCAAGAGGTCGGGTCGAAATGCGCTACGATTTTTTGATCCAGCTATGCAAGAGGAGCTGGAGCTGCGCAGTGAAATAGAGGTTGGGATACGGAAGGCAATTCCAAATAATGAATTCCAACTTTACTATCAGGTACAGGTTGATGGTGATCAGAATTATATAGGTGCAGAGGCGCTTATCCGTTGGGAAAGTCCAGAGTTGGGTATGGTTAGTCCAGCAAAGTTTATTCCAATTTCAGAAGACACCGGGTTGATCCTACCCATTGGCCAATGGGTACTCGAGACCGCTTGTGCGCAGCTAAAAGCATGGGAAAGCAATCCGCTTACAAGTGATTTAATGCTAGCTGTCAACGTTAGTGCCAAACAATTTCGACAGACTGATTTTGTCAGTCAAGTGAGTCAAATTATCTTGCGAAGCGCCATAAAGCCTTCTCGGATCAAGATTGAATTAACCGAGAGTACGGTGCTTGATAATGTCGCGGATACGATACAAAAAATGCATGCATTAAAACTGATTGGCGTACGTTTTTCCATGGATGACTTTGGTACAGGTTATTCTTCGTTGTCATATTTGACACAGTTGCCGCTTGATCAATTGAAAATTGATCAGTCGTTTGTGCGAAATATTAGTAATAAATCAACTGATCTGGTTATTATTCAAACGATTATAGGTATGGCAAATAATCTGGGAATAGAGGTGATTGCCGAAGGGGTAGAGACCATAGAGCAACGAGATCTGCTATGGAATTTGGGATGCAGAATGTACCAAGGCTATCTGTTTGGTAAACCTTCACCAAGCGAGAAATTCATTGAGATGTTAAATTAGTTTTTTGTAGGTCAAGAGTCCTTGAAGCAGGTTTCCCTTTTACTCAAATGTTTTACCGGTACTACTTGCTTAAGCTGGCACGGGCTGTTTTTATTGCTGCTGAAACTTGTTGTGGAGCAGTGCCGCCGATATGGTTGCGGCTTGAAAGTGAGCCTTCCAGGGTAAGTAACTGATACACATCAGTCTCGATAAGGGCAGAAAATTTCTGTAATTCAGCTAGCTCAATATCACTTAAGTCACAGTTGCGATCCTCAGCATACTTGACTGTTTGCGCCACGACTTCATGGGCATCACGGAATGGCAGGCCTTTCTTAACCAGATAGTCAGCCAGATCGGTGGCCGTTGCAAAGCCCTGCAAGGTAGCATTGCGCATGGCATCAGGATTAACCTTGATGCCTGAAATCATATCAGCATAGATGCGTAGTGTTTGTATCAGCGTATCGACGGTATCGAATAATGGCTCCTTGTCTTCCTGATTGTCTTTATTATAAGCTAAGGGTTGGCCTTTCATTAGTGTCAGTAGGGAAACGAGATTGCCATTAATGCGGCCTGTTTTGCCACGTACAAGTTCAGGCACATCAGGGTTCTTCTTCTGAGGCATGATGGAGGAGCCGGTACAAAAGCGATCGGCAATATTGATGAAGCCAAAGCGAGGGCTCATCCACAGAATAAGCTCCTCGGAAAAACGTGATAGATGCGTCATGATAAGTGCGGCGCTAGCAGTGAATTCTATAGCGAAATCACGATCTGAAACTGCATCCAGCGAGTTTTCACACACACCATCAAAGCCTAATAATTCAGCTACGTATTCACGCTTAATCGGGTAGCTGGTTCCGGCAAGTGCCGCTGCGCCCAGAGGTAATTGATTCACACGACTGCGAGCGTCCCGCAATCGTGCAGCATCACGCTTAAGCATCTCAAAATACGCCATCAAGTGATGCGCAAAACTGATGGGCTGCGCGACTTGTAAATGTGTGAAACCCGGCATGATGGTTTTGGTGTGCTTCTCGGCAAGATCAATCAGTGCACCTTGCAGGTTTTGGATAAGTAACAGTAAGTCGTCAATTGCGCTGCGCAAATACAGACGTATATCTGTGGCTACCTGGTCATTGCGTGAGCGGCCTGTATGCAGGCGTTTTCCGGCATCGCCGACCAATGTGGTAAGCCGCTTCTCAATATTAAGGTGAACATCCTCCAAATCTAGGGACCATACGAATTCACCGGCGATGATTTCGTTCTCGATCTGTGCAAGGCCTTGCTGTATATCACTTAAATCCTGCTTTGTAATGATATCGCAAGCTGCGAGCATTTGCGCATGTGCTTGTGATCCCTGAATATCAAACATGGCCAGCTTGTGGTCAAAGGATACCGATGCTGTGTAACTCTTCACTAGTTCCGAGACGGGCTCAGAGAATCTTCCCGACCATGTATCTTTGTCTTGCATTGCTGCCCCCATATGTCTCAGAATAAAGCTTGGATTTAAATTTGGCGAAATCAACTTGGGGAACCTTACAACTGTCCACCATGAATAAAGGGCGCAGTATAAAACAAAATACCATGAAGGAAGCGTTGCCAAATTTTCGAAATCTTGGGATTACGCTGCGTATTTTGCTGATTAGTAATGGTATGGCATTATTGCTGGCATTGTCAGAGGCTAGCAGTTGGATAGATGTGATGCAGTATATGCTGCAGATATCAACGCTGCTTACGCCTATCTTGTTGTCTGCATGGGTACTTTTGTGGGTAATGCAGCCGTGGTTAGCACGGCTAAGCTATTGGTACGGTGTTTTGACAGTGAACATATTAGTGGCGGTTGTAACACTTATTACCTGTTTTTTTGGTGGCGAGCTGTTTAGTCAATTGAGCAGCGATGAATCTGCTTTTTACTTAGTGCGTAATACGCTACTTAGTGTGGTTGTGAGTAGTGCCTTGCTAACCTACTTTCGATTACGCACCCTTGCATTATCAAGCTCGGTTCACGATGCGCGTTTGCAAGTATTAAGGGCTCGTATTCGGCCTCATTTTCTGTTCAATACCATAAATGCTGTGCTCGGTATTGTGCGTACACAGCCCAAACGAGCTGAAACCGCATTAGAAGATATGGCGGATCTTTTTCGTATGGCGATGTCAGACGCGCGGGATTTAGTGCCGCTACAGAAAGAGATTCAATTGAGCCGGCAGTATATTGCTTTGGAGCAAATGCGTATGGGTGAGCGCCTGCATGTAGATTGGCAATTACAGGATTTGCCTGAAGACGCGCTCATCCCGCAACTTTTGTTGCAACCGCTGCTGGAAAATGCTGTTTATCATGGTATAGAGCCATTGCATCAGGGCGGTAAGATCAGCGTGACGCTAAGAAGAAATGGTGAGGAGTTGCGGCTCATGGTTATGAATCCACGTCTGCCTCATGGAGAGGGATTGCATCGCGGTAATAAAGTGGCTTTGCAGAATATTCGTGAAAGATTGAATCTATTATTTGATGCAGAAGCACACTATCAAGTCAAAATTGGAAAAGATTTTTATCGAGTGGAAATCGCGCTACCCTATGTGAGGGTGCGACCAAAACTAAAGGAGCGATCATCATGAGCGGAAATGAGCCCGTCCTTCGAGTGTTCATAGTGGACGACGAACCGCCAGCACGTACCCGGCTGCGCGATGTTTTAACAGACTGTAATGACCAGTTATCCCTGCAAGTTGTAGGAGAGGCTGCAAATGGACGCGAAGCTCTGGATAAACTCGTTGATGCCTCTGTTGATGTGGTATTACTTGATATTCGAATGCCGCAAATGGATGGGATAGAGCTCGCCCAGCATTTACATAAACTACATAAGCCGCCTGTAGTGATTTTTACTACAGCTTATGATGAATATGCGATCAAGGCATTTGAACTTCACGCGGTTGATTATCTACTCAAGCCAATACGCAAAGAGCGTTTGCTCGAATCTTTGATGCGTGCGCGGGATTCGGGGCCGCTGCAGAATGAAGTGTTACATGATCTGTCACCTGAGCCGCGCAAAAATCTCTCCAGTCATGAGCGGGGTAAAATACATCTGATTCCAATTGAGCAGGTGCTGTATTTGCGCGCTGAGCTGAAATATATAACGGTACGCACTGCCGATCGAGAATATTTGATAGAAGAGTCTCTGTCAGCATTAGAAAAAGAGTTTACCTCACGCTTTATTCGCATACATCGCAATTGTCTTGTGTCAAAGGATGCAATCGAAGGCTTTGTCAGAGGAGGTGAAGATAGCGCTGAGAGCGGAGGATGGATGGCGAAATTGAAAGGTTTGGAGGAGCTGCTGGCAATCAGTCGACGACAGCAACATATCGTTAAGGAATTCGGCTAATTTCAGTTGGGTTGTTGATGTTGGTTTGGATGTGGGTACTTGAAAAAGGGAAGAAAATGTTGGTCGAGATCAAGCGCAGACTGAAGCCATAATTTAAAGCGCGCATCAGAGATGTTTTGTAAATCAGAGTGTCAGGAAATCATTGTAATTCAGCTTTTACGTACTCCATGCAGGAAAGGTAAGCTTCAGAATTACGGGGTGGTCCTACCATGAAGTCGCAAGTCTGATACATTCCAACTTGCCTTTTTTCCATTTCTTCTGGGCTCAACTCAATTTTTTCAGATGAGGAAGTACATCCTACAAGCAACAGCAAGATTGAAAAATATCTCATACTATTTCCTGACATAAGGTTGTAGTGTATGAAGCAAATCAGTATTCCTGCTGCAATAAAGTTATAAGTAACCAGATGCTATCTGGTGGAAGGAATCCTTGTCAAATTACACTTTGGTAAAGTGTTGCCTTGATTATTCGATAGTCTGCTCAGGTGGAAATAGCTTCATGATTTTCAGCCAGGTAATTGAGCCACATTTGGCGACATGCTTGTTGGAATCGCGAAGCGAGTGCTGCGTGATCACAGAGTATTGAATTATTAAGGATGCCTCTGGAAGTTAACCTTAAATTTTCAAGTAGCGCAGTGTCATTTATGAGTCTGCTGGCAATCAGGGAAAATTCATTTTCGTCAGATGCCACAAGTTGCTCCAGTTTCAATCCACGTAGTACCAGTTCCCCAAACCGACCGGCATGGTGTTTGCCCGCGATGGTCAAAGTAGGGACACCCATCCAGATACCGTGCATGGCAGTAGTGTGACTATTCCAGGGGAAACAATCGAGCAGAAGGTCAATTTCATTGTGTGTAATGAAGTATTCTTCAAATGGAATGCTGTCACGCAATTCCAGTCGAGTCGCTGAAATTCCATGAGAAAGGAAAGCATCATAGATACGTTTTTTGCCGCTAACTGTTCCCAAGCCTTTAGCAATTAAAAGCATTTTCGCACTTGGTACTGCGGACAACGCTTTAGCCCATATAGCTATGGTTGCCGGACTTATTTTGATGAGTTTATGAAAAGAGCCGAACACTGGATAACCTTTTTTCAGCATGGGCAGTGGCCCGATATCAATATGCTTGCTCGGCGGAGTGTAGGTGGCGAAAGCGTTTCCTAATCTGCAAAGTTTTTCGGTGTAATGAGACTCGGTGCAGCCTACTGGATCCAACACCCTATCAGTAATGAGGTAATCCATATTGGGTAGGCCCGTCGTTGCGCTGTAGCCAAGATAGCTGGCTTGTACTGGTGCAATTCTATCAATAAAAAGGTCAATACGGCCCGATGTGTGACCACCCATATCGAACAAGATGTCGATCTGTTGCTTAAAGATAAAGTTGGTTACGGCAGTGTTGTCTGACTTGCCGGAAATATCGATCCAGCTATCAGCTAATGCTGTGAATCGTTCCGTAACGACATCGGGTGATTTGACATCAGAAAAAAAGTGAACTGAAAATTTCGAACGATCAATATTTTCTATCAGGCGCTCAATAAAAAAAGCTACCGGATGCTGACGCAAATCAGCAGAAACAAAACCCAGGCGCAACTGCCTTTCTTTGCTTTGATCGATCATATGTAACTTTGTGGAAGCTGTTCTTTGTTTGCTAGCCCATTTGCAATGTTCTGCAAGAACGAAAGCAGGGTCATAGGGCTCAATGTAATTTAAAGCAAAGAGTCTTGTATGATCAGCAGCGGGTAAGGTGCATTGCGTTAGCAAGTCAATCGATCTGGAAATATCTCCTTGTTCGAGTAGGCTTCTGGCGATGTTGTATTCAGCGACTGAATCATTTGGATTAAGCATCAAGGCGTGCTCTGAATATTCAATAGATTGTTGGAAATTATTGAGCATAAAATGGCAAGTGCCGATATTCAAATTTACTGTATAGCTATCCATCCCCATATTTTTAGCATGCATATAGGCTGATATAGCTGCCGGGAAATCTTCCAATCCCTGATAAGCAATTCCCAGGCTGGCCTGTATGTCTGCTGTGTCATGAATACGTTGAAGATTCTGGAAGATTGTTGCAGCCTGGTCGAATTGATCAAGTGCGAGAAGGCTGGAGCCCAGATTAAAGTGTGCAGGAATATTGTTTTTGGCAGAGTAAGTGACGGCTTTATTGAAGCAAGGGACGGCTTCCTGATTCATACCGCGAGAAGAATATCCTATGCCAAGATTGAACCAAATGTCCGGATTTTCAGGTTGGAATAAAGCAGCCTTTTTGAAATATATTTCAGCTTTATCATGTTCGTTAAGCATGCCTTTAGCGTGCCCCAAAAGAAACCAAGCCTCGAATTCCCTAGGATATTTTTTGACTATTTTTTCCAGGTCGAATGCAGCCTGAGTGGGCTTTCCGGCCTGAATAAAGGCTCTGGCACGTTGCAAGGTTTTCTGGACTTTTTCAGGGTACATGTCTTGCTTTATCAATTAGTTATCGCAGTGCGCTGCGGTCAATCGCTACAGTAACGGGAATGATTTGGGTTCCATCAGACCAGATCAATTAACCACTGTTTCTTAATCCGGTTGCGATACCATTTATCGTGATGTGAATTCCGCGCTTCACCTGTTCGTCAGTATCTCCAGCTCTATGACGTTCCAGCAGCCCTACTTGCAAGTGGTTAAGCGGGTCGATATATGGGGTTCGGGTTTGCAGACTGCGAGCGAATGAGGGATTATCTTGCAATAATGAGCTATTGCCATTGATTGAGAAAAGCATTTCGATGGTGCTTTCCCATTCGCTTTCGATTGCGGCGGAGATGGAGGTGCCTAGTGCCTCATCTTTGACCAGTTCGGCATACCGTGATGAGATACCCATATCGGTCTTGGATAACACCATATCCATATTGGATAGCAGGCCGCGAAAGAATGCCCAGTTTTGGTACATTTCCTGTAATTGTGCAAGTCCATCATTGCCTTCTTTTTCGACAAACCGCTTCACTGCACTGCCAAAACCATACCAGCCGGGCAACAGTGTGCGGGTTAGCCCCCAACTGAATACCCAAGGGATGGCGCGCAGGTCTTCAATGCGATTCGATGGCTTGCGGGATGAAGGGCGGCTGCCAATGTTGAGTTCTGCAATCTCGCGTATAGGGGTGGCAGAAAAGAAAAAGTCGGTAAAGCCAGGTGTTTCGTAAACCAGCTTCCGATAGGCAGCAAAAGCATCGAGACTCAAATCCTCCATGATGCGATGGTATTTTGGCATGGAAGAATCGTCACCGTGGTGGTGCAACAGTGTGGCTTCCATAGTCGCAGCAATTAGTGTCTCCAGATTGCGTCGGCCAATCTCAGGGTTGGAATATTTGCTGGAAATTACTTCACCTTGCTCGGTGATGCGTATTTGTCCATTCACGCTGCCAGGTGGTTGGGCAAGAATTGCATCATAGCTGGGGCCGCCACCTCGACCGACAGTACCACCACGACCATGGAATAAACGAAGATCCACACCGTGTTTTTCAAAAACTTGCACCAACTCAAGTTCGGCCTTATACAACTCCCAGTTGGCGGTAACGTACCCGCCATCTTTGTTGCTGTCGGAATAGCCGAGCATAACCTCTTGAGTATTATCTCTTGTATTCAGTAAGTTGCGGTATAAAGGTATGGAAAATAACTCATCCATAATGATGCCGCATCCACGCAGGTCTTCGATGGTTTCAAATAGCGGGATTATATTGACATGGAGTTTGTCGCTACCTTCCAGCAGTCCGACTTGTTGAAGCATAAGCATTATTTCCAACAAGTCACTGACTGAATCAGTTTTAGATACGATGTGATTGGGTAGGGCAGCGTGACCATAGCGTTGATGAATCCCAGCGGCAGCTTGCATGATGCGTAATTCACTTTGAGCTAAATCAGAATATTGTGATATGTCGGTAAATAAAGGTTTACCGGATTGTAAAGCCGCCAGCAAAACTTCTCGGCGTCCAGCCTCGTTAAGGCTTTTGTAATTAGTCAGGCTGGTACTGTTGTTTTTGCTATGCGTGAATAATTCACTTACGGTCTGTTCGTGGACTTCACTGTGCTGGCGCATATCCAATGGGGCGAGATGAAAGCCGAAGACTTCTGCAGAACGTCGCAGATTCGCGAGTCGCCCACGAGCAAGGTACACCGCACCATGCTGGAAGAATGAGTCGATCAGTATGTCGAGATCGGCAATAAAATCCTGAGGGGTTGCATAGGGTTGTTCTTTTTTACCCAATGGGGGTAGATGGGCAATGCGGTGGCCAAGGTGTTTGGCTGTTGCAGACAATCGTGAATAGATTAAATTAAGCGCGCGTCGATATGGTTCGTCAGCACGGGCTGGACTGGTGTCCGGCGATTCATCGGCGAACTTGATTAATGCGTCGCTTACATCAGCTAGACGGTCTGACAAGCTCAGGCGGCGGCCCAACACAAAGGTTTCCTGCAAATAATGTTCAAGCGCCAACGCGGAATGTCTCTGTACCGCGCTTTGCATCACTTCATGAGTGACAAAAGGGTTGCCATCACGATCTCCACCGATCCAACTGCCAATGCGCAGTAGTGGGGGTACATTGATATCTTTGTCGAAGCGTGCTTCGAATTGTCTCTCCAGATTGGCATAAATCTTTGGTATTTCAGAAAGAAATGTGTAGCGGTAAAATTCCAGACCATTAGTGATTTCGTCATGAATAGTCAATTTGGCCGGGCGCAGCATGCGGGTTTGCCATAAGATCAGCACAAAGCGACGTAATGCATTTTCATTGTCCGCGAGCTCATCGGGTGTCATTTTTACCTTGTCGCGGTTGGAAAGCAGCCTGGCAATGATCAGATGACAGTCAAGAATGCTTTTACGTTGCACTTCTGTGGGGTGCGCGGTTAATACTGGAGAAATCACTGCACTATCAAGAAATGTCTGCAGGGACACCTTGCTAACCGATTTTTTCTCAAGGCGATCCAGCGCCAGCTTCAGACTACCGTCTTTTGGTGAGCTGTGCGACATGAGATGGGCGCGATGGCGGCGATTGTGGTGCTGATCCTCCGCGATGTTGGTGAGCTGTGAAAAGTAGCTGAAGGCGCGTACTACCAACAATGTTTCACTGGGGGATAGTGCTTCCAACATCTGATCCAGTTGTGCTCCATCGTGATCATCTTGCGTTTTGCGAAATTGCACGGCTGCGCGACGTACGCTCTCGATTAGTTGGAAAGTTTGCTCTCCTTCCTGTTCAAGCAATGTGTCGCCAAGGATACGGCCTAGCAGACGAACATCATCACGTAGCGGTACGTCTTTGCTGGAAATATCAGTAGGTACAGAAAATATATTCATCGCGTTTTGGGGCAAAATCATAACGCACCTTATGCTAGAATGCGCCGCTTATTACCATTAATAAATTTAGGAAACCAGATGAGTCAGACATCTCCGAACCTTCCCTCGCGTATAGTGATCGCCTCGCGCGAAAGCGCATTAGCGATGTGGCAAGCACAACATATACGTGACAGGCTGCGCGCATTATATCCCCAAACTGAGGTCAACATATTAGGCATGACCACACAAGGTGATCAGATTCTCAATGTCACACTATCTAAAATCGGCGGTAAAGGCTTATTCGTTAAGGAGCTGGAGACCGCGCTGGAAGATGGTCGTGCTGACTTTGCGGTGCATTCGTTGAAAGACGTTCCAATGCATATGCCGGAAGGTTTTATGCTGGCTGCTGTCTGTGATCGTGAGGATCCGCATGATGCTTTCGTATCGAATAATTATGAGAATCTTGCAGCGTTGCCTGCAGGTAGCGTAGTGGGTACGTCCAGTCTGCGCCGTGAGAGTCAAATACGCGCACGTTTCCCGCACCTTAAGGTGGAGTCGCTACGGGGCAATGTGCAGACTCGTTTGCGCAAACTGGATGAGGGACAATATGCGGCCATTATTCTTGCTGCGTCAGGATTGAAGCGCTTGGGCCTGGATCAACGTATCCGTACAATTATTGCCAGTGAAGAGAGTCTGCCCGCGGTTGGGCAAGGTGCGCTAGGGATTGAGTGTCGCGCAGACCGTGCCGACGTGGTCGCTTTGCTGAAGCCGCTACACCATGCTGATAGTGCTGCTTGCGTATATGCAGAGCGAGCTATGAGTCGTGCGTTGGGAGGAAGTTGTCAGGTTCCACTGGGCGGTTATGCTCAGCTGCAAAATGGAAAACTGCGCATGCGTGGTTTTGTTGCCAGTCCAGATGGTAAGCGCATGATGCAATCTGAAATGATCGGTGACATTTCTGATCCTGAAACATTGGGAAACAAAATCGCTGATGATTTGTTAGAACAGGGTGCAGGAGAGATACTTGCCGAGCTCGCGCTCTGAAGCTTGTAACTGTATTAAGTGTTAAATAATTATTCAAAACCTAATACAGTTTTAAAAACTAAAGATATCCCAAACAACAACGAACAAGGGATTCTGCAAAATATGGCTGATCTTCCGCTAACTGGATTGAAAATCGTAGTTACGAGACCACGTGATCAGGCTACCCAACTGATGGCACTTATTGAGCAAGCGGGGGGCGTTCCTTTGTTTTTCCCGCTGTTGGATATATCAGCGATACAAGAAACCCAAGTGCTGAACGAACAGATTTCCCGCCTGGCTCAATTTAATCTGGCTGTTTTCATTAGTCCGAATGCTGTGCGATATGGAATCGACGCGATACGTGCAGTCGGTGAATTACCTCCTGAATTACAAATTGCCACAGTTGGCCAGGGCAGCGCAAAAGCATTGCGTGAGACTGGTGTTGCGAAGGTTATTGCACCAACCCAACGGTTTGATAGCGAGGGTCTGTTGGCATTACCGGAGTTTCAGAAAATTACCGGATGGCACGTAATAATTTTCCGCGGAGATGGCGGACGCGAATTATTGGGTGATACACTCAAGGCGCGTGGCGCTTCAGTGGAGTATGCTGCATGCTATCAGCGTAGTAAACCGCAGCTGGATGTGAAATCTCTATTAAACAGCGAGCCGGATGTGATCACTGTGACTAGCAGCGAGGCGTTGGGTCACTTGTGGCAAATGCTTGATGATAATGCGCGAATAATATTGCGTGATACGCCATTATTTGTCCCTCATGAACGTATTGCTGAATTGGCAAAACAGCAGGGCTGGCAGTTGGTGAACTTGACCAACTCGGGTGACGATGGCTTGTTGTCAGCCTTACTTGCGTGGAAACAGCAAGCTCGCGGCTAGAGGGCATACTCCCGTTAACTCAGACGCGAAATTTAAAAATCCTTCATCTATTTCTTTAAGGATAGGGCATGAGTGAACAATCTCAGCAGGAAAAGCAAACGCCACATCAAAATGATGTAGAGCCTGAAGTATCTCCTTTATTGCAACCTGATACTGACTTAGCCAAAGCAGGTTTTTTTTCCAGTATCACTATCACACACTTGACCATGTTAGTCATGGCGGTGGTGTTTTCATGGCAATGGATAGAAGAGCGCCGCATCATTAACGATCTGCGACACCAACTAGCAGAAAAAATAAACGAGATGGTAGGTGAAGGTAAAGAAAATCACTTGCTGTTGGCCAAAAACCAGAGTCGGATTAATGAGCTTGACAGCAAAGTGACTGCACTGGAAAAAAACAAAGGTGATGGAAAAAATCAGCGCACTGTAAAAGATGGTTGGTACGGCGAGCTTGTGGCTAGTCGCGAAGAAACTGTTTTAGCTGAAGTCGAGCAGATGCTGCTGAATGCCGACCAACAATTGCAATTATCAGAAAATGTGAGAGCTGCTCTAATCGTTATGCAGAGTGCTGACGAACATTTGCAGCGCATGAATCAGCCAGCTTTTAAAGGGTTGAGCAGGGCCATCATAAGGGATATGGACAAGCTACGTGCATTACCCAGCATCAATGTCAAAGGTGTTAATGCACAGCTAAATGAGCTGGTCGACATGGTTGATAATTTACCCATAGCCAGTCTGCAACGTGTGGAAGGTGAGCCTGTTGAGAAAACTTTAATTCCGGAAGATGAAGCCCTTTATCAAAAATTAGGTCGAGAAATCTGGCAGGAATTAAAGCAACTGGTACAAATTGAAAATACTGGCATGGATAAAATTCCCCTGTTGCCACCAAATCAGCAATTTTTTCTTCGAGAAAATCTTAAATTACGTCTTATGTCTGCGAAGATGGATCTGCTAACCCGCGACGAAAATGCATATAAACAGGATGTGGAGGCTAGCCTGCGTTGGGTGCGGCGATATTTTGATACCAAATCCAAGCAGGGATTAGCTATGTTAGAAGGATTAGGGAAGTTGTCGAGTTCCAAGATATACGTTGCTTTGCCGGATATCGGTTCTAGTTTGCAGGCGATTCGTAATTATCGCTTGACCCGTGAAAAGGCCGGGCAATGAAGTATTTGCTTTGGCTTGTTGGTTTGTTTGCAGCAGCAGTCGCATTTGCTATTGCATCGCACAGTTCGGCATATGTCCAATTTGTTTATCCACCTTATCGAATTGAAATGTCTTTCACGGCATTTTTCGTCGTTTCGCTGTTATTGTTTGCGGTTGCTTATGGGTTGATACGCCTGATGGTTTCTTTTTTTAGTCTGTCATCCAAGGTACGCAAATTTCGCATAGAGCACGCTCGAACAAAGTTGCGTGCATTAATGGATGAGATGCTGAGCGCATACTTCGAAGGGCGTTATGCTGATGCAGAGAAAGCTGCAGTGCGGGCTATTGCCAGGGGCGAAAAATCAGCTTTGCCCCCGATTATTGCAGCTCGTTCAGCTCATGAATTGCGTCAGTATAAAAAGCGAGATGCTTATCTGGCATCATCTGAAGAAAAAAAGATAGGTGATTCTACGATGCGCTTGATGGCAACAACTAAATTCATGCTTGAACAGCATGACTCGAGGGCAGCACTCAATGCCTTGCAGGAAATGCACAACAGAGGAGTCAAGCCCTATCCTGGCGCATTGTCGCTTGAACTCAAGGTGCAGCAACAGGCTGGTAATTGGGATGAGGTTTTGCACGTGCTAGATCAACTGGAAAAAAAAGCATCCATAGATATGTCCGTGGCGGCACAAATGCGGCAGGAAGCTTGGCAGGAAAAAATTCGTAAACAGACGGATTTGCCTGGTGTGACCTCCTGTCTGAAAAATGTTCCTGGCAAAATAAAAAAAAGTAACAAGTTCGCCGCGACTGCTGCCCGCGCTTTAATACAATATCAAGGTAGTAATCTTGCACAACAACTAATCCGAGACAGCCTGGAAGCTCAATGGGATGGTGAATTGGTTGTACTTTATGGGGATTGTTTGTCTGATGACTTGGTGCTTCAAACTGAACAGGCGGAAAAGTGGCTAAAACAACACCCACAGGAGCCCGGGCTATTGCTAGCTCTCGGTAAATTGTGTATTAAGCAGAAGCTGTGGGGAAAAGCACAAAATTATCTTGATGCGAGCATCAGTTTGCTACCGAGCCATGGGGCTTTTGAAGCCTTGGGGCGACTTGCGGAGAAAATGGGTAAGCAGGATGATGCATTCAGATATTTCCAGCAGGCGATGAAAATAGATCGTCCTGTTGTTTCGCAGTCAATCAACAAGCATTGATTATGTTTGATAAATCTAGTTTTGTAGTGTGGGTTTTTATCTGAAAAGAAAAATTCAGTGTATTTATGATGCTTTGATTTTTGGCGCGAAAGTAAATGCATCCGAGAAGAAGGCTTCAGTTGGGAGGCCTCTCTGAGAAGTAAAGTCTCGCTGTGCAGCTTCCACTACCACTGGCGCACCACAGGCATAGACATCGTAGTTTGATAAATCACTGTAGTCATCCAGAACTGCGTTATGCACAAATCCCGTGCGACCTTCCCACGCATCTTCAGGCAATGCCTCGGAAAGTACCGGAGTAAATTTGATGCCTTGAGCTTCCCATTGCTGAGTTTTATCCAACATGTATAAGTCAGCTAAATTGCGTGCGCCCCAGTAAAAATGCATGGGACGCTTTATGCCAATATATAGTGCGTGTTCGATGATTGCCTTGATAGGGGCGAAGCCTGTCCCGCTGGCTACGAAAATGATCGGTTTCTCAGAGTCTTCGCGCAGAAAGAAGGTGCCGAGTGGGCCCCTGAAACGAAGTATGTCCTGTTCTTTCATGGTTTCGAATACGTGATGAGTAAATTCCCCACCCGAGATATTACGAATATGCAGATCCAGAAATTCGTCATCATGAGGCGCATTGGCCAGTGAAAAACTGCGTGCCTTCTGGTCTTTAAGTAGGATGTCGACATACTGTCCAGCCACGAATTGCAAACGCTCATTTGTAGGCAGCTTGAGAGAAAGCACCATGACATCGGGTGCAGGTCTTAGCATTTTCTGTACCCTGCATGGCAAAGTTTTTACATGAATATCTTTTATGGCATCGACTTCCCTGCACTCGATAGTGATGTCTGAAAGTGGCTTGGCGCAACAAAACAAGGCCATGCCCGCCATCTTCTCCAAGTCGGTCAAACTGCCTTCCTGATACTCGCCATAATCAATATCACCCTGCAATATCTTACCTTTACATGTCCCACACATGCCGTCCCGGCAGCTATAAGGCAAAGTGTAGCCGTGCCTTATAGCCGATTCGAGTATAGTTTCATCTGGTTCTGTTGAAAAACTATGACCACTAGGTTGAATTGTTGTTTGAAAAGACATGGTAAAAATTACTGAAAGCGTCAAATATTAGATTTTAACGCATAATCCCGCTATGAAAAGAATATTGATTGTAGGTAGTGGTGATGTTGCGCTGCGTACTATTCCTTTGTTGACAGGTCGCTACAGAGTTTATGCCTTGGTTCGGAACAAAACATACTTCGCAAAACTGCGTGATGTGGGTGCGACTCCTGTGCTGGGCGATTTAGATGACCGAGCCAGCCTGTCAATTATTTCAAATTTGGCGGACATAATTCTGCATCTGGCGCCACCGCCAAATACAGGGCCACGTGACACGCGTACTCGCAATTTACTCAGCGCCCTGTCAAGGAGTAAATGGCCTGAGCGTTTTGTCTACATTAGCACCAGTGGTGTGTATGGCGATTGCAATGGTGCATGGGTGAGCGAGACACATCCATTAAATGCTAAAAGCCTACGTGCGCAAAGGCGTGTGGATGCAGAGAAGCAGGTGCGTGATTGGGCAAAACGCAACCGGGTGACAGCCATCATCCTGAGAGCACCTGGCATCTATGCTGCCGACCGATTGCCACTAAGCCGTATACGGAAAGGTACACCGGGTATTGCAGTTGATGAGGATAGCTACACCAACCATATCCACGCAGATGATCTGGCACACCTCATCATCGCAGCATTACAGCGGGGTAAAACCTGTCGCATTTATCATGCCAGCGACGATAGTAATTTGAAGATGGGTGAATATTTCGATCAGGTGGCAGATGCCTATAACTTACCGCATGTGCCCCGTATTAGCCGTGCAGAGGCGCAAAATGTGCTATCGCCCATGTTGTTGTCGTTCATTAACGAATCGCGGCGATTGACCAATGTCAGAATGAAACAGGAGCTGAAAGTTCAGCTACGCTATCCAACCGTGGAAGAAACATTGGCATCCATTGACCATTCTGATGTTCACGTTGCGCGGGAGTGAATGTGGCTAACCTGCGCGCCTAAGCCAGAAACTTATGCCAGCCTGCTGGTGCTGGATATGAACTCAAGTGGAGAAAATCATGGTTATTGCCCAAATGTCGTTAGAGGGACGGAGATGCTTGAAGTTAGATTTGAATGAGTGTCCGAGTCATTAGAGCAAAAATTTACAGTGGTGAATCGAATTAATTCAGGGATGAGCGAAGTGTATGCCTGTAACATCTGGCCTATATATCAGTGCTTCCTGCTTTGAAAGCATACGGTTTAATTTGACATCAAAATAAACAAATTTTTTGGTATCTTTGTTCATCAGGCAGACTACCGGATCTCGACTGGAGTTTTTATATTGGGTATAGACATGTTCCCAGTTCTGCCTAGTTTTGTCATGTTTACTCAAGATTAATTTCTTTCACTGGATGTTATGGGGGAACAGCATCAATGCGCAAGACAAATTAACAGAATACATGCACTATCCCAAGACCGTTTGGTTGTTTTTATTGGGGTAATGAAAATAAAAGAATGAGCGAAATCAATTGTTATGAA
>Ga0316187_10001893_pt1 | contig 18280 bp, 15 predicted proteins | sample CroRivburrow1_MG_FD_204927 | JGI IMG/M metagenome (GOLD analysis project Ga0316187, IMG submission 204927) | Coastal sediment microbial communities from Maine, United States - Cross River worm burrow 1 | ecosystem: Environmental > Aquatic > Marine > Coastal > Sediment | place: USA: Maine...
AGTACGACGTGATCTTTCTCTTCGAGACGGAGCAGAACATGCGCCATTTCGTCGAGAACGGCTGGCAGGCGGATGCGAGCGCCAATGCGGTGGCCGGGGAGAGCGGGGTGAACACGCAGACCTCGTTCGTCAACGGTCTGGCCATCTATCAGATGACGGACGGGGGCCTGATGGTCAACGCCGACATCGCCGGCACCAAGTACTGGAAGGACGGCAACCTCAACAACGAGTAGATCCTGAAGTCCGCTGGCACGAAAAGACCAGAAGTCCGCTAGGGATATTGCTAGCTTCTACCACCAATGAAGTCAACCTGAACGGAGAACAGAAATGAGTAGGACCATGAGAAGAATCATCACCATCTGCTTCACGCTCGTCATTTTGCTGTCGATGAGCAGTGGGGTTGCAGCCTCGGACACCAGTTGGATCATCCGCGGCAACTACGTCATGACCTGGCCCAGCACCGATTCGTATCAGACCGAGAGCGTCATCGGGGACAACCCGCTGCTCAACGAGTTCAGCCTGGACAGCGGTCAGGGCTTCGGGTTCGATCTCGAGTACAAGATGAATCCCAAGCTGGGTCTGGCCGTGATGGCCATCTTCACCGACATCGAGGGCACCTTTGTCGCCGGCATCGAGCCCGGGGAGCAGAGCGACCGGGTTTCGGACAACAACACGGTCGACACCTACACCGTCAACTTCGGCGCCAACTACCACTTCACCCCCAAAAGCCGAGCCGACTTCTATCTCGGGGCCTTCGTGGGTTGGTGGTCCTACGACAGCATCAAGTTCCAGCTGCCGGTGTTGGACCAGGAGGTCAAGATCGACCTCGACGATCAGTTCTCCTACGGGCTGAATGCGGGTATCGACGTCCCGTTCGGCTCGGAGAGCTCCTGGATCTTCACAGCTGCGCTGAAGTACCTGGTCAGCGATCTGAAGGAGAGTGGCGGACCGCGTGAGATCGCGATCGATCCACTGATCGCCTCGATCGGGATCGGCTATCGATTCTAGCCTCTGCTACCTACAGGAGGCCGATTCCGACGCTCTCTCCCCCAGCTCGGAGTCGGCCTCCTGAGGCCTTCTTTCCCGCACTGGAAGCTCCCCCTCCTAAGACCAGGTGACCGCGACCTCGGTCCCTTTGTCGATCGTGCTCTGGATCTCCAGATCTGCGCCGATCTCCTCGGCCCGTTCCCTCATGATCTCCAGGCCGAGACGATCCGCAGGGATCCTCTCGAGATCGAAGCCGCAGCCGTCGTCGTGGATGCGCAACGAGACTCCGTCGGGGTCGCACACGAGAGCGACGGTAATCCTCGATGCCTCGGCGTGCCTGACGGCGTTATTCAAGGATTCCTCGGTGATCCGCAACAGCTGTTGGGTCACGCTCTCGGGCAGGACACTGTCGCCCTCGATTCGCAGGTCGATCTTGGTCTGAGAGCGAGTCCTTGCGACTTCAACCAGAGGCGAGAGCAACTGGCCAAGGGTTCGCTCCCCTGCCGCCGCAGGTCGAAGCTCGAGCAGCAGCGAGCGCATCTCGTCGACCGCACCATGGAGAAGGTCGCGCAACTTCTTCAGGTCCCGGGTTTCGATCGTCCGGCCGTCGGCTGCGGAGCGGACCGTGGCATCGGTCAGCAGGCTGGCGGAGAGAAGGGTCTGGCTGACGGAGTCGTGCAGCTCGCGGGCCAGGCGGGCGCGCTCTTCGAGGGTTGCCGCCTCCTGCTCGGCCGTGATCTGGCCGGTGACGTCCTCGACCATGGCCAGGAGGACCTCGTTGCCTTCGAGCACCAGCTTGCTCAGGTTCAAGCTCGCATTGAAGGTACTCCCGTCATAGCGTCGGACCTCGACGCCGAAGTCCTGCACGAATCCTGCTTCGTCGAGCTGTCTGAGCAGTGTTTCGCGATCAGTGCGCTCGCTATAGAAGTCTAGGACCTGGTGTTGCAGGAATTCCTCTTCCGAGATGCGCAGCATCTGCAGGACCGCCTTATTGGCGCTGACGATCCTGCCCTCGTAGCTGGTCAGTGCGATCCCCAACGGCGAATCCTCGAAGAGTGAGCGTACCTGGGCCTCGGCCGAGGCCAACGCCTTCGAACGGGCTTCCAGCAGGCTCTCGAGCTCGGCGTGTGTCTGGGCGTTGTCGATGGAGATGGCTATCTGCGAAGAGAGCAACCGCAACAGACTGATGCGCTTGGCAGAGAACACGCCGGGGGCCAGGTTGTTTTCCAGATAGAGAATGGCGGTTGTCTTGCCCTGGTTGACCAAAGGTAGACAAAGGATGGACCGGGCGTGATGGGTCCGAACGTAGGGATCGTGGACGAAGTCGCCGGATTCCGACGCATCCTCCAGAGCGACCGTCTCCTGTGTTCGAGCCACATAGTGGACGACACCCCTCGGCAGGGCGTCGGCCTCGTCGATGCGCCGGGGCACCGGAGTGTGGGGTTGCGAGTCTTCCAGAGAGACTTCCGAGATGATCGTCCAATGCCCGGCCTGCTTCAGGATCAGACAGCCCTTTTGTGCCCCAGAGCTCTCGATGACATTGGACATGAGTCTGGCCACTAGGCTGCCCAAGGCGAGCTCTCCGGCGATGTCCTGGGACGCCTTCAGAACCGTGCGGAGATCCAGGTCGCTCTCCGTTTCGGTGGAGGTCGTTTGACCGGCTGGCTCGTCCGAGACGATGCGGCGACTCACCAACCACTCGGGGTAGCGGGTGGCGAGATGCTTGGCTTTGGCGCGTGCGCCCCACTTCTGGTAGAGGCTGTGCGCTTCGCGCATCAAGGGTGCTGCAAACCGCTCGTCGTCGCGATCAGTCCAAAAGCGGGCGTACAGTTCGTTGGCCAAGGCCTCATCATGAGTGAAACCCACTTTGTTGGCGCCTTGAATTGCCTGCTCGTAATGAGCCAGTGCTTTGTCTGTTTCCCCCAACACTCTCGCCTTTTCGGCCCTTATCAAGTCGTACATATGCTGAAATGTCGTAGGGGCGGATTGAGACCAGATCTCCATCAACTGGAGACTCTGATCAACCTTGTTCATAGCCTCTTCCTGATTCTGGGGGGTCAACGTTGGATACAGCCTGAGTTTGGATAAGGCAGAATAGACTCGGGTGATTGCTGTCGTCATCAACCCCTGTCCAGCGTGGATGAACTTCTCGGATTCAATCATCAATTCGGGAAGCTCGTGATCCACATCGAAGTGATAAGTCACCATGAGTCTGATGGCATAATAGAAATGTCTGCCGCTGATATCATTCGCGGCTTCAGCGGCAGACAAGAAAGCATCTTCATCAAAATAGCGACCGATCAGCCTTTGGGGCTCCTCTGATGGCTCCATAAAACTGACGCCAGCCTGAAGATAATTCGCTGTCCAGGTAGCGAAAAGAGTTTGGTTGACTTCCCCAAGCAACTGAACATACTCAATCATCTGGCTGCGAGATTCGTCCAGGTTCTTTCCGGAGACAAAGTCATACATGGCAATAAAGAGTGGGCCATGGGCAGCAAAGAGCAGGTCGCCAACCTCGAAGCCGGCATAGAGGGCTCTGCGGGCAAGCTCAGTAATCTCCTCTATCGGCCTGCAGTAGGCTCCGATGTGGTATACGCCTTCCAATGCTCTGGCTGAGCTCGGTTTGAAGAATGGATCTTCCACCATATCCAAAACCACATCCTGGATTTGCCTGAACCACAATAGGGAGTCCAGTACGTGATCGGCAGGTGTGCCGTGATCTTCTGCCACCCACAAAACAGATCCCAACTGGCCAAAGAAGTGCGGTGACCAAGGGAACACACCATACTCGAGAGTCAAGATCCCGCCAGTAAACCCCAGGAAGCAGTAGACATCTGGATTGGTGGCGAATGTGGCAGTCAAGATGGAGATTATGATCGTAGATGCCGCCAGTGCTTTCTCATCCGTCATCTTCGGCAACCCGGCTATCACTTCATCTGGTCTGCCTTTCAGCAATTCCAGATATCTGTGTTGCAGGCGCCGAAACTCTTCTGGGCTTGGTTGCGCAGGAATCTCGAATCCAAGCTGATCCAGAATCTGGAGTCCAATCTCCACTGATAGGACAAGATCTCCAGTCGCGCTGGCTGCATTGATCTGAGCCATCGAGATGCGAATCCGGTCCATGACACTTCTGGCATTTTCATGGATCAGGTCGACGATGGGTTCTAACTGCTCGTATCGCCCAAGATACGAGGTCACCTCTCCGAGCTCGTTGTGAAGAGACAAAGTCAGGTCGTATCGCCCGCGCCAACTCTCCGGTCCGAGGAGGTCGATAGCGATTTCGAAGTATGCGCTGGCGTCAGAAAAGGCGGAAGCGGATTTGGCTTTTTGTCCGGCCTTCAGATTCAAGACTGCCAGATCGAGCTTCTCAGCTTCCGCTTCGAGCAGGGTCCGGCCGGCGTTGAGATGCCCCACGATGTCGAAGATCTCCTGACTCAGATCTTCATCCGCTGTGTTGGCCAGGAGCGCACGGCCGATTTCAAGATGCATTCTCGGCAGGTCCGCCTGGGGGATCAATGAGTATCCAGCCTCCTGGATGCGGTCGTGGAGAAATGAGAACTCTCCGTCTTGCCTGAGGACTAGATCGCTCTGTAGGGCGGGGGTCAGATCCGACAGGATATTCTCGCGTGATCGTCTGGTAATGGTACCCAGTGCCGACGTCTTGAAACGGCTGCCCAGGCAGGAGGCCATGCTCAGAATGTGCTGGGTTTCAAATGGAAGTCCCTGGATCTTCCCGATCATCAGGTCGACCACATTGCCGACGGCTTGCAGGCGCTGCTGCAAATCCTCTTCCCACGCCCAACGCCTCTGCTCGCTATCGAAGGACAACAGCTCCTCTGATTCCAGCGCGTAGAGCTGCTGGCGAAAGAAGAAAGGATTGCCGGCGGTCTTGTCTACCAGGGCTTGGCCCAGCTCGCGGCAATCGACAACGGTGAGCCGCAGTGTATCGGCCAGCAGGTGATCGACATCGATGGCCGCGAGATCCGCCAGGGTAATGACCGTGACCTGGTCGCTTTTGGCCTGCATTCTTTCCTGACTGATCGCTAGGGGGTGATCCGCGCCTACTTCGTTGTCGCGATAGGCGCCTATCACCAAGAGACCGCTGGTGTGCCGGACTGTCAGGAGAGACTCGATCAGGTTGAGCGAAGCAGGATCGATCCACTGCAGGTCATCGAGAAAGACCACCAGCGGCTGTTCTGGACTGGCTATGCCGCTGATGAAGCGATTGAAGGTGTAGTTGAAGCGGTTCCGATTCTCGAGGCCGCTCAAGGAAGGCACTCCCGGCTGCGGGCCGATGATGCGTTCCAGGGCAGGGATCACATCAATCAGGACTTGACCATTGTCGCCAACGGCATCCAGAATGGCGTCCCGCCATCCGGCAAGGCTGGGTTCACTTCCGGTCAGCCAATTGTTCACCAGCTGGGTGAAGGTCTGCGCCCACGCCAAATAGGGCAGCGTCCGCTGGAGCTGGTCGAACTTGCCTTCCACGAAAATGCCCTGTTTGGAGATGACATCCTTTTGCATCTCGTGCACTAGTGCTGTTTTTCCGATACCGGAATACCCGGCTACCAGCAGCAGCTGCGCTGGTCCCGCAACGGCTCGATCGAGAACGGCTCGGAGTTGCTCGATCTCGGCGTCCCGACCGTACAGCCGCTGCGGGATCTGCAGGCGACCGCTGAAGTCGTCGGCTCCGAGCTCGAACGGCTCGACCCGGCCGCTGTCCTGAAGCCGACTCGAGTACTTCTCGAGGTCGTTGGCCAGCCCTGCGGTCGTCTGGTATCGATCTTCGGCGTTCTTGGCCAACAGCTTGAGGACGATGTCGGAGACTGGGCGCGGTATGCCGCTGTCGACCTCATGGGGAGGCTGTGGTTCGCGGGCGATGTGGGCATGGATGATCTCCAGGGCGTCGCTCCCCGTGAAAGGCAGCTGGCCGGTGAACATCTCGTACAAGCAGATGCCCAGGGAGTAGAGATCGGTTCGGTAGTCGACCTGGCGATTCATCCGACCGGTTTGCTCGGGTGAGACGTAGGCGAGGGTGCCAACCAGAGTGTCGTCGGGCGCCATTCGGGCCGGTATCTCGCGCCGCACGGTTGAGGCCAGCCCGAAGTCGATCAGGTACACGCCACCTTCCGAGCCTGGCGAGTCCTTCCTGCTGGCTACCAATATGTTGCCGCTGCTCACGTCCTTGTGCGTCACCTGGTGGTCGTGGACCCTGCTCAGAGCCCGGACCACCCTGAGCGCGAGCCGCAACTTGTCGGCGACATCCAGGGACCCGGTGCGAACCAGCTCGGCCAGAGTCTGCCCCTCGATGTATTCCAGCAGCAACACGGGGCGACTCTCTGTACCCTCTTTGGCCAGAGCCTGGCGCACGCCTGTCGCGTCCGCCAATTGCCGCGTCACCGCGTACTCGTTGTGCAGCTGGTCGAGTTGTGAGGGGCTAGGTTGTTCGCGGGCAGGCTCCTTGAGCAGCACCGAGCCGTCATAGCCAGGCCGCTCCTGGAGGTGAAGGAGGAAGTTCCGGCGATGGACGGTAGGCTCAGTCATGGCTTTCTTCCCTTGTCGGCGAGGGGCCATCATACGCCACTGTCTTCGAAAGGAAGACGACCGCAATCTCAATCGCCTGACGGCAGCTGGAGCTTGGGTCGCCTGAGTAGCCAGCGCCTGCCGGCGAGAAGGAGAGAGAGCGCGTACCAGGCCGACGTCGCCACGTCCGCGACCTGAATCAAGGCTGGTGTCCTTTTCGTCGAGCGTTGGCACGAAATGGCCTGAAATCCTCTGTTCAGGTGCACAAGAATTCCAGGTAGACAACAGACGGCAGCTCGAAACTGCTGCAAAGCGACAACGAAGAGAGGAGATTCAAGATGTACGGATTCAAGGCATTCGTTTTTGATGGCAAGAGGACAGCGGGCAAGGCGTTGGACACCCTCGAGGACTACACCCCGGCCTACGTGTGGATCGACGACGTAGCGGTGGTCACGAGGAGCAAGCATGGCTCCATCCGCGTGCACAGCACTTGGGCCCAGGACGACAGTGTCGTCGGAGCGGGTACGGGCGTCGGTGCCCTGACGGGTGCCGTAGTCGGCATGCTCTTCGGGCCGGCAGGCGCGATCGCAGGCGCGATGACCGGTGGCTCGCTGGGTTTCCTCTTTGGTGCTTCCGCCGACATGGCGATGGACGATCCGCGGCTGGATGATTTTGCCGAGGCTCTGGTCAACAACAGCTCGGCCCTGATCCTGGTCGGGCAAGACGCTGCGCTGGAGGAGTTCACCGCGGCGGTCACGCCCTATGGGGGCCGGGTGATCCAGACCGACCTCAACGAAGATGACATCAAGGCGATTCGCAAAGAGCTGAAACAGACAGCGTAGAGCTGGCAACGCGAGCGCGGGCAGGGCGCTGCCGCTGGCGGCGTCTTGCGGCGCTCTTCTGTCTGAACAGAATCGAAAGGAGGTAAGACGATGACTTTTCTCGAAACGTTTCTGCTGGTATTCCTCGGTGTGATCTATCTGACCTGCGTGTTCACGGTCGCGGCGGTGACCTTCAGGAACGGTCACTGGATCATGGGGATCCTGGGGATCTTCTTTCCTGTCTTCTGGTTGATCGGCGCGATTCTGCCGCCGACCAAAGAGGCAGTAGCTGGAGCCGTCATGTAGGGCTGGGTGGACGCCGATGGAGAGAGATCCACTCGTCAACAGGGAAGAACTGGATCAGGACCTGGAAGAGGCAGCCGTCGACGACGGGCCCCTTGAAACCGCCGAAGCGAGCGGCGGACAACTGGAGGAGCTCCGGGCGCAGGAGGCGGCGACCCGAGATCAGCTTCTACGGGCCCGGGCCGAGCTCGAGAACCAGCGCAAACGCAGCGCACGGGAGGTCGAGGAGGCTCGCAAGTTCGCGCTGCAGAGCTTCGTCCGCGAGCTCTTGCCCGTCAAGGACAGTCTGGAGAAGGGACTCGAAGCGGCGCTGGGCGAGGCCGCAGGAGATGCGGAGAGTCTGCAACAGGGAATCCGGCTGACCCTGAAGCTCTGGCAAGAGGTGCTGGCTCGAGAAGGGGTCGAAGAGCTCGATCCGCTCGGGCAGCCTTTTGATCCAGACCTTCACGAAGCCCTGACGACCCGTCACTCCCTGGATGTGCCACCCCATACCGTTCTCGAGGTCATGCAGAAAGGCTATCTCTTGAATGGCCGGTTGATCCGGCCGGCGAGGGTTGTGGTGGCTGTAGGCGGGGATACCGGCACAGCCTGAACCCAGGAGGCGCCTCGGCCGTCTGGTAATCAGGAAATAGGAGGAGACAGTGGGAAAGATCATTGGAATCGATCTAGGGACGACGAATTCGGCCGTCGCCGTGATGGAAGGCGATGTGCCGACCATCATCGTCAATGCCGAAGGCAACCGCACGACGCCGTCCGTGGTGGCTTATCTCGAGGATGGAGAGGTCCTGGTCGGTCCCTCGGCCAAACGCCAGGCGGTCACCAATCCCCTGAATACGCTCTACGCCATCAAGCGTTTGATCGGCCGGCGCTTCGAGGACGAGGTCGTGCAGCGAGATGTCGAGATGGTGCCGTTCAAGATCATCGCGGCCGACAACGGCGATGCGTGGGTTGAGGCCGCCGGCAAGAAGCTGGCGCCCCCCGAGGTCTCTGCCCAGGTGCTGCGCAAGATGAAGCAGACCGCGGAGGACTACCTGGGCACCAAGGTCACCGAGGCCGTGATCACGGTGCCGGCCTATTTCGACGACTCACAGCGGCAGGCCACCAAGGACGCTGGCCGGATCGCCGGACTCGAGGTCAAGCGCATCATCAATGAGCCGACGGCTGCCGCGCTCGCTTTCGGGCTCGACAAGAGGACCGGCGACCGCAAGGTAGCGGTCTACGATCTCGGCGGCGGCACCTTCGACATCTCGATCATCGAGATCGCCGATGTCGACGGCCAGCAGCAGTTCGAGGTGCTCTCCACCAATGGCGATACCTTTCTCGGCGGTGAGGATTTCGATCTGCGCCTGATGGACTACATTGCCGACGAGTTCAAGAAGGATCAGGGGATCGATCTGCGTGGCGATCCGTTGGCAATGCAGCGCCTCAAGGATGAAGCTGAGAAAGCCAAGATCGAGCTCTCCTCCGCCCAGCAGACCGACGTCAACCTGCCGTACATCACGGCCGATCAATCGGGGCCCAAGCACCTCAACATGAAGATCACCCGCTCGAAGCTCGAGGCTCTGACCGAGGATCTGATCGAGCGTACGGTCGAGCCGTGCAAGAAGGCCCTGGAGGACGCTGGCCTGACGCCGCGGGAGATCGACGATGTGATCCTGGTCGGTGGGCAGACGCGCATGCCGAAGGTGCAGAGCGTCGTGGCGAACCTCTTCGGCGCCGAGCCGCGCAAAGACGTCAATCCCGACGAGGCCGTGGCCATGGGTGCCGCCATCCAGGGTAGTGTGCTGGGCGGCGAAACCAAGGACGTCCTGCTGCTCGATGTGACGCCCTTGTCCCTCGGGGTCGAGACCCTCGGGGGCGTGATGACCAAGCTCATCGAACGCAACACCACTATTCCGACCCGGGCCAGCGAGACCTTCTCGACCGCTGACGACAACCAGGACACCGTCACCGTCCATGTGCTGCAGGGCGAGCGCGAACAGGCCTCGGCCAACAAGTCGCTGGGCCAGTTCAACCTGACCGACATCGCACCCGCCCCCCGGGGAGTGCCACAGATCGAGGTGAGCTTCGACATCGATGCCGATGGCATCCTGCACGTGACCGCCAAGGACAAAGCCACCGGCAAGGAGCAATCGATCGTGATCAAGGCCTCGAGCGGTCTGTCCGAAGGAGAGGTCGACCGCATGGTCCGAGATGCCGAGACCCATGCCGACGATGACCGCAAGTTCCAGGAACTGGCCGTGACGCGCAATCAGGCGGATGCCCTGATCCACTCGACACGTGGCGCCCTGAGCCGCTTCGAGGGTCAGCTCGAGGCTGCGGACCGGGCCAAGATCGACCAGCGGATCGCCGACCTCGAGCAGGAGATGAAGGGCAAGGACCGGGCCGCCATCGAGCGCCAGATCGAGGCTCTCGACCAGGAGGTAAGCCAGGTGCTGCGGCAGGCGGAAGCCCAGGCGTCGGCACCGCCACCGGGCGCCGCGGAGACGGGACCATCCACAATGGCTGAAGACGATGTTGTGGATGCGGAGTTCGAAGAGGTAGATTGATCGCCAGTCGCAGCAGGAATCAGGCCTTCGACAGTGGGTGCGGACGCACACGTAGGAGCCAGAAGTCATGCGCATGGACAAGCTGACGACGAAGTTCCAGATGGCGCTGGCCGATGCGCAGAGCCTCGCGGTCGGCCGGGACAACCAGTACGTCGAGCCGGTGCACGTGATGATGGCGCTGCTCGAGCAGGAAGGGGGCACCGCCCGCCCGCTGTTGGCGCAGGCCGGCGTCAACGTCAACCAGCTCCAGCTGCAGGTGATGGAGGCGCTCGACCGGCTGCCCCGTGTCGAGGGCACCCCTGGTGAGGTCCACATTTCGCAGGATCTCAACCGGGTTCTCAACGTCACCGACAAGCTGGCCCAGCAACGCAACGACCAGTTCATCTCCAGCGAGCTGTTCCTGCTGGCCGCCGTCGAGGACAAGGGAACTCTGGGCAACATCCTGCGCGAGAGTGGCGCCACAGCAGCCGCTCTGGGGCAGACCGTGGATCAGCTACGGGGAGGCCAGCAGGTCGACAGCGCCGAGGCCGAAGATCAGAGGCAGGCGTTGGAGAGATTCACCATCGATCTGACCGAGCGGGCCGAGCAGGGCAAGCTCGATCCGGTCATCGGTCGCGACAACGAGATTCGCCGGGCGATCCAGGTGCTGCAGCGGCGAACCAAGAACAATCCCGTCCTGATCGGCGAGGCGGGCGTCGGCAAGACGGCCATCGTCGAGGGCCTGGCGCAGAGAATCGTCAACGACGAGGTGCCGGAGGCTTGAAGGGCAAGCGGGTCCTGTCACTCGACATGGGGGCCCTGATCGCGGGGGCCAAGTTTCGCGGTGAGTTCGAGGAGCGGCTCAAAGGCGTCCTCAACGACCTTGCCAAGCAGGAAGGCCAGGTCATCCTCTTCATCGACGAGATCCACACCATGGTCGGTGCGGGCAAGGGGGAGGGCGCCATGGACGCGAGCAACATGCTCAAACCCGCCCTGGCCCGTGGTGAGCTGCACTGCATCGGCGCCACGACCCTGGATGAGTACCGCAAGAACATCGAGAAGGATGCCGCTCTCGAGCGCCGTCTGCAGAAGGTCCTGGTGACCGAGCCGTCGGTCGAGGACACGATCGCCATCTTGCGCGGCTTGAAAGAGCGCTACGAGGTGCATCACGGTGTCGAAATCACGGACCCGGCCATCGTCTCCGCCGCAACCCTCTCACACCGGTACATCACAGATCGCCAGCTGCCGGACAAGGCCATCGATCTGATCGACGAGGCAGCGTCTCGGATTCGCATGGAGATCGACTCGAAGCCCGAGGAGATGGACAAGCTCGAGCGGCGACTCATCCAGCTCAAGATCCAGCGAGAGGCGCTGAAGAAAGAGAAGGACAAGGCCTCGAAGCAGCGCCTCAAGGACCTGGAGGCGGAGATCGACGAGCTGGAACTGCAGTTCGCTGATCTGGAGGAGATCTGGAAGGCGGAAAAGGCGACTTTGGAGGGCGCGGCGCAGGTCAAGGAGGCTCTCGAGCGGGCCCGGTTCGAGCTCGAGACGGCACAGCGGGCCGGCGATCTGGGGCGCGCCTCGGAGCTCCAGTACGGTCGCATCCCGGAGCTCGAGCAGCAGCTGGCGGCGGCCTCGCAGGCGGAAGAGCAGGAGATGACGCTGGTACGCAACAAGGTCACCGAGGAAGAGGTGGCCGAGGTGGTCTCTCGCTGGACCGGCATTCCGGTCTCCAAGATGCTCGAGGGGGAGCGCGAGAGGCTCCTGCACCTGGAAGACGAGCTGGGGCAACGGGTGATCGGCCAGCAGGAGGCGGTCAAGGCGGTGAGCAACGCCATCCGCCGCTCGCGCGCGGGTCTGTCGGATCCCAACCGCCCCAACGGGTCGTTTCTCTTTCTCGGGCCCACGGGGGTCGGCAAGACCGAGCTCTGCAAGGCGCTGGCCGTCTCACTCTTCGATACCGAGGAGGCGCTGATCCGGATCGACATGTCGGAGTTCATGGAGAAGCACTCCGTGGCTCGTCTGATCGGGGCGCCGCCGGGATACGTGGGCTACGAGGAGGGCGGCTACCTGACCGAAGCCGTTCGCCGTCGTCCCTACTCGGTGATCCTGCTGGATGAGATCGAGAAGGCCCACTCCGAGGTCTTCAACGTGCTGCTCCAGGTGCTCGACGACGGTCGGCTGACGGATGGTCAGGGTCGGACCGTGGACTTTCGCAACACCATCATCGTCATGACCTCGAACCTGGGCTCGCACGTGATCCAGGAGATGGCCGGCGAGGAGCACTACGACGAGATGAAGACGGCGGTGATGGAGATCCTGGGCGAGCACTTCCGGCCCGAGTTCCTCAATCGGGTCGACGACATCATCGTCTTCCACCCGCTCCAGAGGGACCAGATCCGTCAGATCGCCGAGCTGCAGTTGAACATCATCGCCGATCGGCTCGCCGTCAGCGACATGCGATTGGAGATGACCCCCGAGGCGATCGACTTCCTCGGCAACGTGGGCTACGACCCCGTCTATGGCGCCAGACCGCTGAAGCGGGCCATCCAGCAGTACCTCGAGAATCCGCTCGCCCAGCAGATCCTGAGCGGATCCTTCGGACCGGGCGATACGATCGTCGTCGATGTGGCCGACGGCAAGCTTCGTTTCACCGCCGGTCGTCCGGCCACGCCGGCCGAGGCCTAGACCCCTCCCATGGACTACAAGGACTACTACGACATCCTGGGGGTGAGCCGCGATGCCACCCAGGATCAGATCAAGCGGGCCTACCGCAAGCTGGCGCGCAAGTACCATCCGGATGTCAGCGAGGCCGCCGACGCCGATCAGCGCTTCAAGGAAGCTGGCGAGGCCTACGAGGTGCTCAAGGATCCGGAGAAGCGAGCGGCCTACGATCAGCTGGGCAGCGGCTGGCAGGCGGGCCAGGATTTCCGGCCGCCACCCGATTGGGGCACCGAGTTCGACCTTGGCGGTGGCGGCGGCTACACGACGGCGGACGCCGCCCAGTTCAGCGACTTCTTCGAGTCGCTCTTCGGCGGCGCGTACGGCGGCGCCTATACGACGGGCGGCGGCCCCTTTGATGGTCGCGGCGAAGATATCGATGCGCGCGTCACCATCGACCTCGAGGATTCCTACAAAGGTGCCAGCCGATTGTTGACGCTGCATTCGCCCGAGGTGATGCCTGACGGTCGCATCAGGCAGCAGGAGCGGACCCTGAACGTCAGCATCCCCACAGGGGTCAAGCAGGGGCAGAAGATCCGCCTGGCAGGGCAGGGCCAACCGGGTATGGGTGGCGAGGCGGGGGATCTCTATCTCGAGGTCGAGTTCCATCCGCATCCGCACTACCGTGTCGAAGCGGCCGACGTCTTCCTCGATCTGCCGGTGGCGCCCTGGGAGGCGGCCCTGGGGGCCACGGTCAAGGTGCCGACGCCGATGGGGACCGTCGATCTGAAGATCCCAGCCGGGTCGCAGCAGGGTCGCAAGCTGCGCCTCAAGGGGCGGGGGATCCCGGCCAGGTCGCCGGGGGATCTGTATGTGGTGCTCGAGATCGCGCTGCCTCCCGCCGACAGTCGCAAAGCCAAGAAGATCTACCAGGAAATGGAGAAGGAGATGGACTTCAACCCGCGCGCCGGTTTGGGGGTCTAGGCAATCATGGCGAACGAGATGGTCCCGGTCGTGCGCGGCACGTTGCTCGAGGAGGAGGATGGCTTCACGCTGGATGAGCTCTGCCGGATGTGCCGCCAGCGGACCGAGGCCATCATCAGGATGGTCGAAGAAGGGATACTCGATCCCGAAGGAGAGGCGCCGGCGACCTGGCGATTCCCGGGCGCGAGCGTGACGCATATCCGTGTAGTGGTCCGACTGCAGCGAGATCTGGGAATCAATCTGGAGGGTGCGGCGCTGGTTCTCGAGCTACTCGATCGCCTGGCCCAGAGACGGTGGAGCCCATGAGGCACCAGGTCAGAAGACCCTCGGCTTCAGATTGCGCGCTCGCGGCGGCTTCCGCGAGACCAGGAGGGCGGAATCATGAGTGAATACCTGCAAGCCACGGTCACGGTGCTTTCCCTGATCAACCCGGTCGTGGCCGCGTCGATCTTCGTCCGTCTGGAGAAGGGACGCTCCTCGTCTGAGCAGTTCTCGGATGCCGGCAAGGCAGCCCTTGCCATCGCCATGGTGCTCTTCGGGGCCGCTCTCGTCGGCGCGCGGCTGCTCGATCTCTTCGGAGTGTCGATGGACGCCTTCAGCGTCGCCGGTGGAGCGGTTTTGGCGTGGATGGGGTTCGGAATGATCCGGGGTGGCGGCTCGAGTCACGATTCGAGCGAGGACAAGGGCTCGACAGCGGCGCATTCGCTGACGCCCCTCATCCTGTTCGCTGCCAGCCCCGGCACCATCACCGGAGTGATCACCCTGGCGGTCGCCCACACCGGCACCGAGCTGCCGGTCACCGCCATCGTCGCCGTCGCCATCGCCGTTGCCATCACCTGGGTGGTCTTGCTGCTCAGTCGTCACCTGGGCGGCAAGAAGAAGGGCCTCGTGCAGCAGCTGGTGCCCAAGCTCATGGGACTCTTGGTACTGGCCATGGGCATCCAATTTGGTCTCAGTGGCTTCAAGTCGTTCATGGCAGGCTGATATATACCCAAGGAGGGTTTCGATGACGGACTACTCGGCAATCAAGGACAAGTTGCTCGCCAAACAGCGGGAGCTCTCCGGCCGATTGAAGGCGACCCAGGCGACCGAGGACCACGAGACCGCAGAGGGCCTGGACACCACCGCCCAGCTCTGGGAGGTCTCGGAGATTCGGGATGGATTGGACGATGAAGCGGTCACGGAGCTGAATCAGGTCAACGATGCGCTGGCCCGCCTCGATGCCGGGGAGTACGGCTACTGCAAGTCCTGCGGTAACCAGATCGGAGAAGCCCGTCTGGAGGCCATGCCCTTCGCGACACTCTGTATCGACTGTGCCGAGGACAGCGAGGCTCCCGATGCCTTCGATCCTCGCGAGTACTGATGCCTTGTACGAGTTCCTGGCGGCCCCGGGGCCCTTGGGGTAGCCTCGAGCGATCGGCTGGCGTCACCTGTTTGCTGGCTCTATTCGAAGCCTTGGCAGGGAATGGCCCGCAACACCCACTTCGGGTCTGCTAGTGTGGCGAGATCAAAGGCCGTGGCAGAAGCTGTTGTGGAATCGTGACCCTTTCTTTGACGATGCAGCTTTCGCTCGAAGTATTTCGACCATGTCTCTCTACGGTGTGAGAATTCACAGTATCGAAGATGCGGACTTCGAGTGGTTCACGACCGACGAGGATCTGGCGCCCGGCCGGTACCGGCTGAGGCACCATCGATCCTCGTCGGACGTCTTCCTGGCCGAGACGATTCCCGGCCTCATCCTGCAGGCCGGTCCTCAGCTGCAGCAGTCCGAGGACCTCGGGCGGGAGTCCCTGGCGTCGCCGGGAATCCCAGAGGCGGAACGGAAGAGCCTGGAGAGTGAGTACACGCAGGGTCTTCTGGAGCGATTGACCGAGACCAGCTCGATTTGGCAAGCCAACCCCCGCTGGGTGCATCGACTCGAGCCCGCGTGGGTACAGAGGTGCCGTTGCCGGCTCCCAGCAGCCTGACGCGAGACAAGTGATCGAGGGACGAGAGGTCGAGACGATTCGGACGCTTACGAGAACGTGTCTGATCGCCGCAGTTCTGACCGCCTGCGGGGGGCCGATCGGAGTGTGGGCGCAGGAGGAAGAATCCGCCCGGCGGCTGATCGAGCCCGACGGTGATTTTCGGATCCGCCTCGAGCAGGACTGGGACTCGCGGCAAGGCGACGGCACACTGCGCGACGATCGGCTGCGGCTTCGCATTCGCCTGCGGCTCGGTGTCGATCTGAATTTCAGTGACGAGTGGTCGGCCCGGGTGCAGCTGCGCAGCGGCCAGCACAAGTCCCAGCAGTCTCCCCACATCACGGTGTACGACTTCGACGGTGGCGACACCGGGCCGTATCAATTCAACTTCGATTACTGGTATCTGTCCTACAAGAAGGGCGGATTCGAGGCCTGGGCGGGGAGAAACGAGCTGTCGTTCTGGCACCAGGACGATCTGTTTCTCATCGACAACGTCACCTATGCCGGTGTCGGGGGGTCCTACCGCCACCGACTGGGTAGGGGCTCACTCACCTGGCAGGCCAATTATGTGGCGCTGCCGGTCGGCATGCGGGACTTCTCCGGCACCAGCTCCATCGGGCAGCTGGGCTACGAGCGCGACTTCGAGTCCACTGGTCTTACGGCAGCGGTGGGGGTGTTCGCTAGCAGGGCGGATCCCGAGGATCCGGTGGGCGAGCTGCTGCTGACCGAGAACAATACGCGCGACTACGATCTGCTCAACCTGCAGTTCCAGCATCGCTCCCGCGCCTTGGGCCGTCCCCTGCGGTTGGGCGCGGACTACAGTCGCAACTTCAAGGACTACAGCGAGGCCCCGGTCGGATCCTTCAGCGAGTTCCACCAGGATCACCTGGATGGCTGGGTGCTGGAAGTGCTGTGGGGTGGTAGCGGCAGCGCTGGCGATTGGCAGGTGGGCTACTACTACTCGCATGTCGAGGCGCTGGCCGCCAACAGCTCCTACATCCAGGACGACTGGGCCCGCTGGGGCAATGCGGTCCAATCCCGGCTGACCAACATGAAAGGCAGCGAGATCCGATTCCTCTACACCATCACGCCCAGGCAGAACATCTTCGCGCGCCTGTTCTTCGTCGACGCTATCGATCTCCTGCAGCCCGGCGATATCGCGCTGGAAGACGGCAAGCGCTTCCGCGTCGAATACAACCTCTCCTTTTAGAATTTGGGGAGAGTCCCCTCTCTTCAGAGGGTCCTTCTTTCGGAAAGCAGCCGAGCGAGGGCAGCTTGATAGTCGGTTAGCGGCATAGTCTTGTCGCGACCTCCCACGCCTCGCGTCCTCCGTGTTTGCGGAGTTGCTCTGCGACCCAGGAGACATCCGATGCGACGACACGGTAGTCCGGATCGAAGGGCCAGAAGCATTCCGCATGGAATCGTCGATATGCCCGACGCGCCTCACGGACAAGCACCATTGCCTTCGCAGTATCGGGTTCCAGTGTCCGGCGGCTCTTCCTACCGCCACGACGCCCGATCTCGGCGAGATACGCTCTGATACTCCGATCCATCTCAATATCATAACCTGCTTACGATAAGGATTTAAGGTGATGAATTCGGGCACAGGCACTCTACTAAGCCGCAAGAAGTGCTCAGAGCAGCGGTGATGACCATCGATACCAGTCTGCAGATCTGGACTACGTGACGACCGCCTTGCTGGCAGATCTCAAACCGGTTCTCGAGCCCTTGGGATTCGTACACAAGGGAAGCCCGCGCCTGTCGGTATTGGAGCACCCGGCTGTGGAATGGTACCTGGTGTTTCCTCCCGCGCCGTTGAGCTTTGGCGAGACGTATATCGATGACTCGCAGTCTGCGGTGTTGTCGACCCCCGCGGGCAAGCTGCGCATCGTTACCGCCACGCACTCGGTCATGGACCGGCTGAGTGCTGCGGCTTCCTGGCAGGACGCGCCCTCGCTCGAACAGGCGGTACTGGTGGCAACCCATCAGATGGAGACCATTGATTGGGACGAGATCGATACCTGGGTGGTGACCGAGGGATTCCACACGACGCGGGAGGTGATCGATTTCTACCGTGCTAGTCGCCGATCTCCACCGACAGCTCAACGAAAGGGAGACGGCTAGAAGCGATACAGTGGAGAACCGCGCTCATCTGGCCCAAGCGCGCTTCGTGGATTGGCACAGAAAGGCCAGACACGTCCTTGATCCTGCTGCTAGGTTGACTCTCCGGGGGATCGCCTAGGCGATGGTGACGATTTCCCTCCCCTGACCTTGGCAGAGAGGAAGATGATGAACAAGAACGTTTACCGTGTCGTTGCGCTGTTGATGGTCCTGGTGGTGGTTCAGCCCTTGACCTCGACTCTCTGGGCAGGAGAAAAGGACTGGAAGGCCCTCAAGAAGGAAGACAAGCGAGAGCAGATCAATCAGCGGGCCGATGAGAACCTGGCGGCCCTTCTCGAGAAGAGCCCGAAAGCACAGGAGCTCTACGAGACGGCCTATGGTTGGGCCG
>Ga0316187_10001894_pt1 | contig 18272 bp, 17 predicted proteins | sample CroRivburrow1_MG_FD_204927 | JGI IMG/M metagenome (GOLD analysis project Ga0316187, IMG submission 204927) | Coastal sediment microbial communities from Maine, United States - Cross River worm burrow 1 | ecosystem: Environmental > Aquatic > Marine > Coastal > Sediment | place: USA: Maine...
GGCTGAATGTCTCTGACGTCCGCCAGCGAAAGATCAGAGAAGAGAATCGCAGTGCCATCCTGAACCAGTGTGGCCACGAGCAGATCGCCAGTAACGCCCTGACCGGGGTCGAGCGCAAACTCGAACTCGTCTGTCGTTTCGTCCACGGTGGTAATCACCGTGCCGTCATAGCGCGAGGCAGAGTTGTCCGGGTCTCGAAGGACCACAATGGCGTCAATCTGCACGAGGCGAATGGTGTCCCGATCAGAATCCGAGTCGCTGTCGGAATCGCTGTCCGAATCGCCATCGGAGTCGCTATCCGAGTCGGAATCACTGTCCGAGTCGGAATCACTGTCCGAATCGGAATCACTGTCCGAATCGGAATCACTGTCCGAATCGGAGTCGCTGTCGCCATCATCCGGATCTGTCGCGATCACCGGAATGCCGTAAACGGTGACGAACTCACCGACATTCAGATCTTCGAAGGCGATGGGGTCGCCATTTTCATCGAAGAATCGCGTGTACTCCCCCCCCTCCATGTCATCCGGGGTGACGTTGATGGGAATGCAGCCCGTCGTGTCGGTCTGGAACTGAATCGAAACGTTGCAGAGATCGAAGCCGGACTCACGCTTGATGCCGATATCGCCATGAACCCGAGCCAGCGCATTGGTGAGCTGGGTTTCACGGATCTCCACGAACACCACGGGGCGGAATCGATAGCGATCACCCGCGCCCGTCTCGACAATGTGGATGGATCGCCGCGCGTCGATGTCGATCTCGATCAGAATGCCCGACCCGGCTGACACAAAGAACGTGCCGCGCGGATTGAGGTCAATCCGGCCACCGCCGGGCACATCGACCTCGATCTCCTCTTCGTCACCCATGTCGTCTTCGCGAACGAGCATGATCTCGCTCACACGCAGACGGATCTTCTCGTACTCACCTGCCGGCACCTGATCGGATACGGCCAGCATGTCGTAGAAGTTCTGCAGATCGAGCAGATCGAAAGTCTTCTCGCCGGAGAAAATGACATACGCACCATCATCACCAAGCAATTCCACGCCGGTGATGGTGATCATGATTCTCAGGAAGTCGTCGGTCGGTCCATCCTTGATCAGGATGCCCACGACGCCGGTGTTGTCTTCGGGCGGCGCAGAGGAGACCGGCGGGGTATCCGCAGCAATCGCAGCGGGTCCGCTGCCACCACCGCCGCCGCCGCAGGAGGTGAGCGCCACTAGCGCCACCGCGATAAACAAGAAAGACGCAGAAATCCGCCGCATGGGCAAACCCTCCATGAACCCGATCCGCAATCCGGTGCGCTGGGTAATACAACTATCGCCGGCTGTCCCAAACCGGCATATTGCTTGGCATTATACGCCTGAAGCGGGCCAACATTCAAAATGCCCGTCATACCACCGCAATGAGGTTTCGAATTGAGTTCGCCAAGCAGGCTCCCTCTCCCGGAAACGCTGAGCAGCGTCCTGATTCTGATCCTCCTGGCTGTGGCCGCCCTGCTGTGGACGCTAGCGCCTGAGTTCTACTACCGGATAAGCCAGGAAGACGGACCTCTGGAATGGGCCACCTTCTGGGCCTTTCTACTCGCCGCCCTGCTGGCATTCGGCGCGATCCCCGGCCGGCCCTCTGGCGGTGCTCCCTGGCGAACCCTCTATCTCGCCGCCTTCGGCATCGGCTGTCTGGCGGTTGCGGCAGAGGAGATTTCCTGGGGACAGCGTCTGTTCACCTATCGGCCGCCCGAGTTGTTCCTGGCGGACAACTTTCAGCAGGAACTCAATCTCCACAACCTGGCGGATACCTCAACCCGGAAGGCGATGCTGACCGGACTGCTGATCGGATTCGGAGTGCTGTTTCCGCTGCTCGGCCAGGTGCCCAGCGTGGCTCACTGGTTCAGGCAGCAGGAGGTTCCAGCACCAGCACCCGCCATCATCCCGGGTTTCGTCGCGCTGGCGCTGCTCTATCTTGCTTACCCGATGGAGAGCACGGGCGAATGGGTGGAAGCGGGCACCGGCCTGGGATTCCTGCTACCGGCTGTCGGTTACCTGGGCAGGCTTCGAACCGCATGGCTGCCAGCCGTGGGCTCGCTGCCCATTCTGTTGGGCATACTGACGCCGCCGTTGCTGGCAGGCACACCGGACCCGACCAAGATCGACCTCGCCATGGTCGAGGCCAGTGCACTGGCTCAGGATGTGAAAGCCCGCAGGCTTCGTTCCCGCTGCGGTGTACACAAGCGCCTCTACACCTTCGTGGAAGAATTCGGCTCAGGAGATCTGAGCAGAGGCGCCTGGGGTCAGTTGGAGGACACGGACGACGAGACCAGCGCACGGCGTCAGTACTTTCTGGATCCCTGGAACCTGCCGTACTGGATCCGGCATGCCTGCAGGGACGGTCGTCCCACAGCGATATACGTATATTCATTCGGGCCCAACCGACGCCGGGACTCCAGCGCTCGTGGCATCCAACCCGACGATGTGGGCAGCTACGCCTCCCGGCCGTAAAATCAGAGCAGATGAGACCGGGGCCCGGGCACTCGCGTTTCACACATCTCGGCTACGCGGTGATCGGCAGCCGACGACTGATCAGGAAAAGCCGATCCAGCGACCAGCCGCCGCCACGACGAACCAGACGGCGATGGAGAAGGAACCCGCCAGCTTCAAAACCACCGGGCTCGCCGATCCGCTGGCTGCCACCCGGTTGCGCACGGCAAACGTGAAGATCAGGCCTGTTAACAGCGCCCCCATCTTCACCCAGAAGGAAGTATTGAAATAGCACTTCACCGCTTCGGAAAGAAACAGCGGGATGCCGGTGGCGAACATGATGACGATGGCAGCCACCAGCCAGCGCTGCGCTGCGGCGGCGACGTCCGGTATGGTCTGTTCCCTGAGCCCCAGGCCCAGCATCCTCAGATCCACCACCAGAATGGCGCCGCCGAGCATGGCAAGACCGAGCAGGTGCACGGCTTCGATGGCTGGGAAGTACCAGAGCGATTCCTTGATCACCGTGGCGAGCCAGGTCTGCTCCATCGCGTCGAATATGGGAAACAGATCCATGCTACACCTCGTCCCTAAACCTCATCCAAGACGCAACCGGCCAGCAGGATCACCCAGTCCGGCTGTGGCCGGTCACAATCAAACCAGTTGTAGGCGATGAAACGGCCGGTGACGATCACCACGGCCCAGCTGGTCAACGACAGCGCGGCGGAACTTCGGGCCGGCCGCGGCGGCACGGGCGTGGTATCCCATTCGGCCTTGTTGGCCATGATCTTCCGGTGCATCCACCAGGCGTTGATGCCGGCGATGACCAGAAACACGACCTTGATGCGAAACCACAGGCTCTGGTAGGTGCGTACAGGAATGGCGTAAAAGAGCAGCACGCCAGTGGTCACCATGATCACAAAGCCGGCCACGGTCCACGGCAGCATGCGCCGGGTCATTTCCGAGACCGGCACCTCCCTGAAAGCCACGCCGAGCAGCCGAAGATCGACGATGATGAGCGTACCCGCAAACAGCATGAGCGTGAGCACGTGCGTGCTCTCGATCCAGGGGTACATGTATAAGGACTCGTGGAGCGCCGTGCTCCACGCATGGGTATCAAGCCATTCGGCAAAGCTGAGTAAAGACAATTTATCCCCTCGGTTCCCGGTACCGATTATAACCGAGGCCCTTTCGCAATGAACCGCGACACAGGCGTTTCACCCAGAACCATCGACAGCCGGAGGCATCCGGTCGTGCACGTCGTTGTCACGAAATTCCTTGGCGCCCTCGGCAAAGCCGGACGCGTACAGAGTAACAAGGACAACTTCTGCACCTCGGTTCTCCCAGAACCAGCCGTGTATGCCCGGAAAAAGCGCTGAGTAGATGCCGTGACGAGCGACACCACGCCCCTGTTCGAAGCTCTCCGCATACCCTTCTTCCGCACCATCCGGTTCGGCGTGGAAATCGAACACGACCTCCCCCGTCGCCTGCCAGGAGAAGACCAGACCAGCACCTTGTTCCAGGCGATACTTGTATTCCACCGATTCGAAAGGCGCGAGTTCGAATACCAGCCGCTCGTGGCGGTAAGGCGCCGGCTGATCGACCAACGCCTCCGGTCCGGTTCTGGATAAGCCGGTCAGACCGAGCGCAGCACCCGTGCCCAGGGGATCCAGATCGAATTCCGCCGGCAGCACGAGGGCGATCAGGACGACGCCGGCGACCAGCAGGGAGAGCGCAGTTGCTTTGAAAAGAGTCATGCGGTTCAGACACCGCTCCGGGTGACGAAGTAGCCCGCAAGCTGTGTTGCGGTCAGCAGAAAACCACAGGTCATCAACAGCCAGTTCGCGGCAAACGCCTGGATTTCAAATCGGGCGCTCGCCCGCCAGCGCAGCAGCAGGAGCAGCACGACGGCCAGCGCCGCGATCTGCCCCAGCTCGACGCCCAGATTGAAGCTGAGCAGATTCGTGACCAGCCCCTCCTCCGTCAGCGCGAGATCCTGCAGCCGGGTTGCCAGGCCGAGGCCGTGAAACAGGCCGAACACCATGACCGCGAATCGCGAGTCGATTCGCAACGGCAGCCTGTCGAAGCCGCCCATGTTCTCGAATGCCTTATAAGCAACCGAGAGACCGATCACCGCGTCCACCAGATAGGCATTCACCTGCCAGCCGGCCAGCACACCGGCCAGCAGCGTGATGCTGTGGCCGATCGTGAACAGGGAAACGTAGAGCACTACATCCCGCGGCTTCGCCAGGAAGAAAACGACGCCGATCAGGAACAGCACGTGGTCGTAGCCGGTGAACATGTGCTTGGCGCCCAGATATAGAAACGGCACGACTGCAGGGCCGTTCAGCTGCTCCACAAAGCTCGCGTTGGATTCGGAGATGTTGTGGCCGAAGGCAAGGACCGGCAGCAGAGCAATCGCTGCCGGCAATAACCAGGGCCAGCGAGCCACCCGGCTAGTCTTCGTGATCGTCTTCATCTGCGGGCAGCATGTAGAGCTGATGGCAGGCAACGCAGACGTTGTAGAGCTGGCCGCCGTAGTCGAATACCTGCTGATCGTTTTTCTGCTCAGCGGCTTCGATCAGCAGCATCCCGGTCCGGGTGAGGCCCTGGGCGTATTCATTCCAGTCCTCGCCCTGAGAATAGCCGGGGATCTGCAGCACGTTACCGATCTCGGCGATGGTGGCGGCCGCATTCCGAACCCCATCCCAGCCCTCCTGGGTCGTGGGCGCAAGATCCTGAACCCCTTCGAAGGTAGTGATGGTACCCGCCGAACTCCAGATCACGTCGGCCAGCGGATCCAGAACCCAGCCCATGAAATCGTGCATCTCCAGCTGTGGCTGGTAGCCGGTTTCCACCTCGACATCTTCTGCACAGCCCGTTGCCAGCCCGGTGACAAACAGCGTCAGGAAGACCGCTCTAACGACTAGGCTCATCTGCGCCCGCACCTCCTGGCGGTCTCATTCAGAGCGGCGAGCCTATCCTCAATTTTCTGCTGCCGCCAGCGCGTAGAGGAGATCGACATAGAACTTCTCCACCTCGACAAGCCCGGCCACCCTGGATCCCGGCAGCGGTTCGATCACCATGAACTCGTTCGGCGCATGGGCGCCGCCACCGAGCCCCAGGCCGGAAGCCACCATCGGCAAGCCCAGATCGGTGAAGAGGTAATATGGCGCGCTGCCCGCGAGCCGCACGGTCACGTCGGGCGTGATGTCTCTCTTCCGGAAGACGCCGATGGTTGCCTGCACCAGCGGTGCATCGATGGAAGTCTGCGCTGCCGGATAGCCGGAGAGCTCGCGGACGATGACGTCCTCAAACCCGCTGACATCAAGATGACTGCGAATGAGAGACAGCGCGTGATCGGGTGTCTGCCCGGGCACCAGCCTGGAGTCGACCTTGGCCACGGCCTTGTGCGGCAGGATGGTCTTCACCCCTTCACCCGTGTAGCCGCCCCAGATCCCGTCGATGTTCAGGGTGGTGCCGAATACGTAGCGCTCCAGCGACTCACGCCCTTCCATACCGTCGATCCAGCCATCCACGGCCAGGCCTTCCTGCATTGCGGCTTCGCGCTGCGTCCAGCCCGGCACGGTGCCTTCGAACACCCAACGCTCTTCTTCCGTCGGCTCTTCAATGGGATCGTAGTAGCCGGGCACCGCGATCGTATTGCCGTCCGGGCTGGTCAGGCTGGCCAGCGCCTGCACCAGCCGCCAGACAGGGGCGTCTGCGACGGCCTTGTAGGATCCATGAATCTCCGCCGCCTTCGGCCCGCCGGAACGCTCGCCGTTCGCCTCCAGCTCGAAGTAAACGATCCCCTTCACCCCGAGAAACATGCTCACATCACCCGCCGGGGACTGCGAATTAAACGGGAAGATCACGCCGTCTGCGGTCTTCAGTCGATCCGCATAGTTCGCCACGATCTCCGGGAAGTTAGGCGAGCCGAGTTCTTCCTCCCCTTCCGCCAGCACCATGAGGTTCACCGGCAATTCGCCCTCCACCGTGCGAATGGAATCCAGTGCGTTCAGGAAGGCGCGCTGCGGGCCTTTCTGATTGGTCGCCGCACGCCCCATCAATACCTGGCCATGCTTGTGCTCGATCACCTCTGCAGCGAACGGCGGTGATTGCCAGTCCGCCTCGTTCACCGGCTGGACGTCGTACATCATGTAGACGACGAGCGTCTTCTCCGCACCTGCATCGTAGTAGCCCCAGACACCCGGGTGACCCGCGGAAGGTACAACCGCCACCTCTGAAAAACCCAGCGCTTCCAGATCGCCTGCCAGCATCGCCGCCATCTCGGCGACGCCGTCATTCTGGGCGCTGATCGACCGCTGCCGGACCCAGCGCTGCAGCGCCTGCAGATGAGCTTCGGAGTTGGCCTCGATATGGGCATATACGCCGCTGTGCTCGCCAGCGTAGGCTGGCACGTCCGCGGCGCTGAATCCTGCAGCAAAAACGGGCTTGGCAGCCAGCAGGAGAACGATCGTCGCGGCGGCACCCATCCAGTTTTTCAACATGTTCAGATCCTCTGTCTTTTTGATTCCAATCAAAACGGACCACCCCTGTGCCCGCTAGCTTGTGAGTCATCTTCAATCGTAGATAGGGGTAACTATGAGCGAGTACATCGAACCCGTCGATGCTCAGATACTGAAAAAGATCGGCATCAACGTGGCCATACTGATCGCCGTTTCGCTGAGCCTGATCGTCGTCGCCGCGCTTGTAACCTGATCGTCAGTCGTCCACACCGTAGCGAAGCTCAATTGAATGAGCATCGCCGGTGGTCGCCTGCACGCTGATCCGATTGCTGAGCCTGTAGCGCAGCAGCACACCGCCGAGCCTGGAGAAGGCCCCGTAGGTGTAGCGCATATAGAGATTCTGATTGAGGCGCACGCCGGCACCTACCTCCATGTTCCCCGAGGCGTCCTGGTCGAGGATGATCTCCTCGACGCCCACACCAGAAGTCAGGTTTTGCGTGATGCTCGCTGCGCCCATCAGTCCCAGTGACAGCGCCGCGCCGTAAATGTTGGTCTGCTCGCCCTGGGAGATCTGGGAGAACGTCCGACCGGTAATGAGCAGAGCGAGCGCGTCGTCCTCCGGCAGCGATGGTGTGGATCGCACAGTGGTGTGGAGATCGAGGGCACTCCCTGTGATAAACAGGCTGATCCGATAGTCCCGTTCGTTGTAATTCACCACCCGCGTCGCCACCACGTCCACATCCGGGTCGTCGACGAACCCGGTGAACGTCAGCTGTCCACGCTCCACGGTGAGCGCCTGTCCGTAGGCTTCGAAAACGCCCTCCCTCAGCGCGATGCTGCCGGTGACCTCCGGCAGCTTCCCCGGCTGCTCCAGATACCTCAGGTTCCCCACCAGACGGGCTTCGAGCCCGAAAGCCTCGAGCCTCACGTCGTCGCCGAGCGTCAGGCGCACATCGGCGGTTCGAGCCTGCTGGGACACGACGGCGGCGTCACCGCCGACGAGCACCTCGTCCGACGAGACGGTCACCGCGGTTTCCGGCAGATCGGCTATCCGGATGCGGGCGCTGGGAATGTCGACGCTCCCCTCCAGACTCAGCGCTTCTGTGGTCATCGCCAGCGTCAGCGACCCGTCGACTAAAGCGGAGTAATCCGACAGATCCACAACCCTCGCGCCTGTCACCCGGAACTCGCTGGTCAGGCGCGGAAAGTCGGTCGGAATATCCACCAGCTCGCCCGAGACCGCGAGACGACCGCCCCCCACGGCCCCCTCGCTGGTGAACGTGAGGCGCTCCGTGTCGTGCAGGACCGCATCCAGATCGAATCCCTCGAAGGTTGTGTTGAGCGCCAGAACCCGCCAGCCGGCATCCTCCAGACTGAGGCGGGCGCCGACAACGGGTTCGCCGATCGTACCCGTCGCCTCGCCGTGCAGGTTCATGACGCCCTTCATGCCATCCAGCTCGTAGGCCACATCCATGGGGAGCAGGCTCTCCGCCGCCCAGATCCCGTCCAACGACAGCCGAACCTCGCCATCGATGGGCGAGGCGGCCACAGGCTCGGCCAGCATGCTCTCCACTCTCCCATCCAGCGCCAGACCCTGGTCCGCCAGGGATCGGATCTCCCCCATCACCTTTCCGTCGATAACGGACAGCTCCCCATCGATGGTGCCGAGAACGAGCGGCTCTCGATCTTCCTGATGGGCACGAAGTTCGGAGAGGCTCACCGTTGCCTGTCCTGTCATGGGCTGCAACGCCTCCATGGTGAGCTCCGCCTCGACCTCGCCGGTGAGCCACACCTGATCGCCGGAGACCGAAAGCTTCGGTATGGGCCACGCCTGCAGTCGCAGAGATGCGGGACCCTCGGGATAGGCCACCGAGCCACACAACGAAGCCGGCGCCAGTTCCGGATCTGACGTCGCGATCCGTAAACAGCTGCTGGAAGTACGTACCGCGCCCTCGGTCACTTCAACGGTGAGCTCATCCATGAGACTCGCCTGCAGTGGCCCCACTGGACTGTCGACCACACTCAGCTCAGCCTCTTCCATAGCCAGGCCGATCCCGGCGTCGGTCAAGGCATAGCTGAAAGCGGTGGTCAGCTGCCCCAGATCACTGCTGAGCTCGAACGAAACGGCTGCTCCTCTGAGCGTTCCCGCCAACGCGCCTGCCAGAAGATCGGCCGTGTATTGCTCATAGCGGAGGTCGGAAAGCTCGTAGCGACCGTCGAGGGCCGGATCGTCGATATCGCCGCGAACGGAGAAAGTTGCATCCAAGTCTCCCGCGACACGCTCGTCGAGCAGCTCGAGTGGTATGCCCAGCGCCTCCAGGCGCAGCAGAATGTCCCCCGCAAAGTTGTACCGCCCCTCGAACCTGAGGGCCCGGATCGCCGATGCCACCGTGCCGGGCACAAACGGCCGGAGCTCGCCACCGGCGAACTCGAGACCCGCCTCGTCCATGGCAAGCGCCGCCAACCTGAGGGAGACCGGCCTGCCGTCGAGCTCCCCGTTGGAAACCAGGTTCTTCAGGTCAAACTGGAACGTTTCCTGCCAGCCGATCCGCGCTCTGGCCGACAGTGTCTGAATCACCACCGGCGCATCGACCAGCCGGGCATCAGCAATCTCCAACCGGTCTAGCTCGATACCGCTCCAGTCGCCTGTACCCGCCGCCTGCAGCGTTCCGCTGGCGAGCGCATCCGTCACGCCCGAATCGACCTCGAACCGATACTGCTGCAGATCTCCGCGGGCGTTGAGCAGCATGTTGTCCAGCTCCAGGGGCCTGCCCGCATAGCGGGCCAATGGCAGCCGTTCTCCCCGCACCTCGAGCTGATAAGGCAGCTCAGCGGCGAGCAGGTTTGCGGTCACCTCGGCAACCGCCCCCAGCGCCTCGAGGCGCGCCTTGGCCGCGTGCCAGGGTCCGGTCGTGGTGAGCCGCACGGGCTGCTCATCGAAAACAAATGTGGTGTCTGACTCGAGATCGTCGTTGCGCAGATCCAGAGAGGTCTTCAGATCAGCAAGCGTAACGTCATCAACAGCGAGCAAGCCGATGGCGAGCCGTTGTACTTCGATCCCCATGGGCAGCGAAAGCGCATCAGTAGACGAACCTTCGCCTGACGTGGGTAACGTCCGGATTTCCAGGCGTTCGGCCGTCAGAGACTCCAGACTCACCTTCAGAAAATCGATGGAGGTCCAGAGATTGGCTTCCACGCATACCTCCCGGCCGGTCACCACCGCCTGTTCGTGGGTATAGCTGAACCGCTCCACACACAGCTCGCCGAGAACGTTGCCGGACACACCCTCCAGCTCGAGCGCGGGCTCGAGCAGCGATTCCACGTAGCCCGTGAGCAACCTGGTTCCCGCCGGACTCAGCAACGCGCCGACGACGAGCAAGGCCAGCAGCACGGCCAGCAGCAGCACGATAATCGACCAGCGCAGCATCAGAGATCTGGCCCCATGGAGACATGCACCCGGAAGTCATCTTCGCCCTGTTGCGGAAACGCCAGATCCAGCCGGATCGGGCCGACGGGCGAATACCAGCGAACGCCGAAACCTACGGACCAGGGTAGATCCCTGAGCAGATCGCCTTCACCCACGTTTCCGGCATCGACAAACACCGCACCCGACCAGTTGCCGAAGGCCCGCCAGTCGCCCTCGATGCTGCCTGTCAGCAGCTCCTGCCCGCCGATGGCCCTGCCCTCGTCATCAAGCGGTCCCAGCGCCTGGTAATCGTAGCCGCGCACGCTGCGGTCCCCACCAGCATAGAAACGCCAGTCCGGCGGCACATCGTCGAAGTCGCTGGTGGCCATCCAGCCCGCCTCACCACGCAGCAGCAACCTGCCCCGCCTCGAGAGAGGCAGTATGGTCTTGCCGTTGAACAGGAAACGGATGAAGGAGGCATCTGAGAGCACCTTGCTGCTCGCACCGGCGACTTCTCCGCGCAGGCGGATTCCGCGCGTGGGTCGGTCCGCTGCGTCCGCGGCAATGAAGTTGATGCCCCAACCCGGCACCAGCGCGAAAGAGGTGCTCCACTCACCATCCTGACGGAAGTGCTCCGCCGTCAGCTCCAGAAAGGGTGCTGAGGACCAGTTCAGGTTGTGGAAACGGTTCTCCCGGATACCCGTTTTCCAGCCGATGCTCTCTATCGCCTCCGAGTCTCGCCGGCTGAGGCCGCCATAGACCGAGTACCAGTCTTTCTGAGGCCGCATACCCGGCATGCGGTAATCGAAAGTGGCGTTCTGGCGAGCCGTCGACAGCTCCGTGTCCAGCTCCAGCCTGTGCCCGCGTCGGTTCACCCGCCGAACCACCATGTCCCCACGCACAATCAGGCCGGTATCGGTGCCGAACCCCACGCCGACGCCGTAGCGGATCCTGCGACCTTCTTCCAGCGTCAGGACGATGTCCGCCACGTTGTTGTCGAGGGTCTGGGTGCGTATGTCCACGGAGGCGAAGTAGTCACCACGGACAAGATCGTTGTGCAGCTGACGGATGCGGCGCTGCTCAAAAGGCGCGCCAACCTCGAACCCGACATAGCGTTTCAGGAATTCCTCGTTGAGGATGTCCCCGTTGATGTGCAGCTCGCCGAACCGGTAGCGAGCCCCTGTGTCCAGAATCAGCGTCACATCTGCCCGCCGAGTGTCCAGATCCACCTTCAGCTCGCTGGTCAGGAGCTCCGAGTCGAAAAAGCCGTACTCCCGCACCGCCACCAGCAGCTGGCTCTTGATCGCTTCGTAGTCAGCGTGGCTGAGCTGTTCGCCGGTCCGCAGATCCGCTTGCGCGACGAGCGACTGGAACGCCGCCATCTCGCCGCCTTCACCCCGGACCTCGATGCGAACCTCGCCGTATAGAACGGGCTTGCCCGGATCGATCCGGAACACGGCCTGCCAGCACTCGCCATCTGATTGGTCGAGATCCGCCTCGATGTTGACGTGGTAGTAGCCGAAAGGACGCAAGGCGGTACGAATGTTGGCCGGAGCACTGTCGAAGCGATGGCGAATCCGCACCGGATCCTGATCACAGGCCTCGTCGTCCAGCCGCATGTGGGCGAGCACATTGCTCTTCAGCGGGTCCTCGACCCCGGTAATGAGCACGTCTGCCCGCGCAGCATCAAAAACGGCTGACCAGCCCGTGATCAGGGCGATCGCCGTCAGCCGGATGCAATTGATGCGAGAAAGTCCCTTCATGATGATGGCGTCGTGGCAGCCTGTTGACGGTAGCTGCGCTAGCGCTCGCCTGTGTCCGAGCTCTCCACCTGGACAGTCTCTATTTCGAACAGCCGATCTTCCTCGATCTGGCTTCCGTGCTCGGCGATCTGCTCTTCCACGATGGCCGATTCACCAAATCGGGCGATGTGAAAGAGGGCATCACCCTCATTGACGAGCGGCAGATTGTTCACGCAGATGACGATGCCATCTGCCTTTGCTTCCAGCACGTGCTCCGCATCGGAGAACGGCGCGGCGATGACTCCCAGAGTATCGCCCTTCTGCAGCCTCGTGCCCAGCTTGACCAGTGGCCTGAACACGCCGTCGGTGGGGGCCCGAAACCAACTGCTGGACCGGGCGATGAATGGTTCTGCAGGCACCGTCGAGATCCTTCTCGAAGGCAGCATTCCCAGTGAGCGCATGACACTGACTACCCCCCGTACGCCGGTGACGATGCAGCGTTCGTCCAGCCGCAGCGCTTCACCCGCTTCGTAGGTGATTACCGGTATTCCGATGGCACTGGCTTCATGCCGCAGGCTGTTCTCGATCATTCCGGAATTGATGATTACGGGAATCGAGAATCCTTTGGCCATGTCACTGACGCCGGGCACATCGAGTGCCGCCCGGATCTGCGGCAGGTTGTCGCGGTGTACGGCGCCCGTGTGCAGATCGATCACGTGGGTGCAGTGGCGAACGATGTCGTTGAAGAAAAGATTGGCCACACGTGACCCGAGCGAGCCCCGCTCCGAACCGGGAAAACAGCGATTCAGATCCCGACGATCCGGCAGGTATCGGGATTGATGAATGAATCCGAACAGATTCACCACGGGCACCAGAACCAGTGTGCCATGCAACCTGCCAAGCGACCGGAAGCTTCGGATCCGCCGGATGATCTCCACTCCGTTGAGCTCGTCGCCATGAATCGCTGCGCAGACCAGCAGCACCGGTCCGGGCTTACGCCCATGTACGACTTCCACGCAGAGATCGAGTGGCGTGTGGGTATACAGATTCGCTGCCGGAACGTCGAACTGCTTGCGCTCACCCGGTTGAATGAAATGCCCGGCGAGCTCGAATGCGCCAACCTTTGTCTTGCCTGGCTTATCGGTCATGACCGCTTCCTTTTCCGTTTGCCAAGCAGATACGAACGTCCGGGATCCACCGCATAGAGTCCGCGAATGGCCGTTCTGCCGAGCAACATCCGAAAACCCATGTTGTCCCGCGAGGTGAGCGTCGCCTCTATAGGCCACGTGCGGGGTCCCAGCTGGAGGGTGGTTTCGATTACCAGACGCTCTTCTTCATGACCGCCGGAATCGCGAACAGTTCGCGAGTCTTTTACCCGCGCCTCGCACCAGACGACGGCTTCTTCACTGCGCTGATCCGGATGCATGCCAAACCTGACCCAGAGACCATCGTCCCGTTCCTCAGTCGTGACCTTGAAGGCATGAATGGCTGAAGTGCGCGCCCCCGTATCCACCTTCGCCTTGATCTGATTGATACCCAGTTCTGGCAGCCCGACCCATTCCCGCCAGCCGATCGTTTCTTCGGCGAGCGCCCTGGACCGAGCTGCCAACCGGTCCATTTTTCCGTCCGCTACCACCGTTGAATCAACCACCAGCTGCCGTACTGAGGTCCTGTATCTTCGGGCGTCGACGCCGTCGGGTCCGCACCGGAATCATGCCGCGCATGGCTTCCAGCCTGCCGAAACAGAGCAGCTTGTCATCGGGTTCCAGGACGCGATCCGAGCGCGGGTTGGGGATCACCTTGTTGCCCCGGTACAGCGTCAGTACGTTGATGTCCTGCTCTGCCAGGTTCGTCCCTGCGATGGTCTGACCCACGAAGTTCGACCCCTCCCGAACGTAGATCTCGCTGACCCCGTAGCCCTTACTGACGGTAAGGCGCTGGCGCACATCGATTTCCGGAAAGTCCACCTGGGCCGCTATGTAGTCAATCACCGCCCCAGCGATGTCCAGCCCCGTACAGGTCTCGATCCCTTCGAGCCCCGGAGATGAGTTGACCTCCATGATCTGGGGTCCGGTGTTTCCCTCGAGCATGTCCACGCCGGCGACACTCAAGCCCATGATCTGTGTAGCCCGCACGGCCGTCTGCTCATATTCTTCAGGGAGCTCGACCACTTCGGCAACGCCGCCCCGATGGACGTTGCTCCTGAATTCCTGCCCCTGGGCGACCCGCCTCATCGCCGCCACGACCCGGTCACCCACCACAAACGCGCGAATGTCACGGCCTTTGCTTTCGGCAACGAACTTCTGGATCAGCACGTTCTGCTTCTGGCTCTGCAGCAACTCGATGATGGACTCGGCGGCCTTGACCGATTCCGCGAGCAGCACTCCAATACCCTGAGTACCCTCAATCAGTTTGATGATGACGGGCGCGCCGCCAACCCGCTCGATGGCCGGCAGGACGTCTTTCTTCTCCCGCACAAAGGTTGTGCGAGGAATTCCGATGTGATGACGGCTGAGTATCTGCAGGCTTCGCAGCTTGTCGCGGGAGTTGGCAATCCCGTGCGCCGTATTGGCGCAGAACACGTCCATCTCCTGAAACTGCCTGACCACCGCCGTGCCGTAGTAGGTAATCGACGCACCGATGCGCGGCAGCACGGCATCGTAGTCACTCAGGGGTTTCTGCCGGTAGTAAAGGTCGGGCACACCACGCTGCAGGTCGATGGCGAACTTGAGCGTGTTCAGCACTTTCACCTGATGGTCGCGCTGCAGCGCCGCCTCTTTCAGCCTGCGGGTGCTGTAGGCGTTGGGTGAACGGGAAAGTATCGCGAGCTTCATGGCGGGACCCTCATACCTCTGGAATTCCGATCGATAGTCGGCTGGCCGAATCGATTGAACGCTACTGCGTGTCCCAGGCCAGGTCTAGCGTTTTCGCGTGCAGCACCGAGGCCAACCACCGCTTTCCTTCATTGGGGAGTACTGCCATTCTCCGGGGATGAGCTTCTCCGACGTACTCGGCATTCTGAACACCATCGTCTTCCAGCTGGGTGACCGGCCGATCACGCTACTGCAGATCCTGATCCTGCCGACGCTGCTGGTCATTGGCTTCCTGCTGATCCGCTGGGGCGGTCGGCTGATCTCCAGCCGATTGACCGCAAGCTCGGTCAATCCGGATCTGGTGCACCTGGTTCGGCGGGTCTTCTACATCCTTGCCATAGCGCTGCTGGTGTTCACGGCGCTGGACCTGTTGAACGTGCCGCTCACCGCCTTTGCCTTTGTATCCGGTGCGATCGCCATCGGCGTGGGATTCGGTGCGCAGAACATCATCAACAATTTCATCAGCGGCTGGATTCTGATGTGGGAAAAACCGATCCGGATCGGTGATTTTCTGGAGGTCGGAGAGACCCGTGGCACCGTTGAGGCGATCAATACCCGATCTACCCGGATCCGGCGTGTGGATGGCGTGCATCTGCTGATTCCCAACAGTCAGCTGCTGGAAAACACCGTCGTCAACTGGACGCTCATCGATCGACGCACAAGAACGATCGTCCGGGTGGGTGTCGAGTATGGCTCGCCGGTTCGGGAGGTTGCCAGACTGATCGAGCGAGCAGCCACCGAGCACGAAGCCGTACTCAGCGATCCGGCGCCGCTGGTGGTGTTCGAGGACTTTGGCGACAACGCTCTGATATTCGACCTCTATCTCTGGGTGCTGGCCACGGCAGACCGGGATCTCAGAGTGATCCGTTCGGATCTGCGCTTCCGAATAGAAGCGCTCTTTCGCGAGGCAGGCATTACCGTCGCTTTCCCGCAGCGGGACGTGCACATCGACGGTTCGCTCAAGCTCACTTCCGACGCCTCCAGCTGAAGAGTCCGGTCGTGCTCGGCTCCACGCTATTTGTACTCTGCGGACTCGTCGCGCTGCTCGCGGGCGGCACCGCACTGGTTCGGGGCGCTTCTTCACTCGCCACCAGAACGGGCATCCCGCCGTTGATCGTCGGTCTGACCATCGTCGCCTTCGGCACGAGCGCGCCCGAGCTTGTCGTGACCGTGATGGGGACGTTGCAGGGCATCTCGGATCTGGCTTACGGCAATGTGGTCGGTTCAAACATCGCCAACATCAGCCTGGTGCTGGCGACAGCGGCACTTATCGCGCCGGTCACCATCGAAGGCCAGCTCGTCCGGCGCGAAGTGCCTCTGCTGCTGCTCGGCACCGCAGTGCTCGTCGTCATGTCTCTCGACAACGTCCTGAGGGGATCAGACGCGCTGCTGGACCGAGGCGATGGTCTGGTGCTGATACTGCTGTTCACCATATTCATCTACATCACGGTGGGTGATGTAAGCAGACGGCGGCAGGATCCGCTCGTCACGGGTGCCGAAATGCTGCCGATCCCGGAACCAGACGCCGCGGATCGTGCCAAGGACTGGGCCTTTCTTCTGTCCGGCGCCGCAGGTCTGGCCATTGGTGGCCAGCTGACGGTCACCTACGGAGCCGAACTGGCAGCAGGTCTGGGGGTGCCGGTGAGCGTCGTTGGCCTGTTTATCGTCGCGATCGGCACCAGCCTGCCCGAGCTCGCCACCTCGATCACGGCTGCCGTCAAACAGGAGCCTGATCTCTGTGTGGGCAACGTGATCGGTTCCAATCTGATGAACGGCCTCTTCGTGCTGCCGATCGGAGCGCTGGTCAACCCGATCTCCGTGCCCGATTTCGGCCTCGTGGACCTGCAGTTCTCCTTTTTTCTCACCGCAGCCCTGATCCCCATATTCATTTTCGGACGGAGCCGCCTCGGCCGCCCGGTTGGTGCCATTCTTTTGTTCAGCTATGTCGGTTATCTGCTGCTGAGGCTCAACTTCAACTGATTCCACGGAGGAAAACCATGCAGGATTCGAGCTACGTCTTCGGCTGGAAGCTGGATGGCAACGGTGGCGGCCAGCCGCTGGCGTCACCAGCAGATGCGACCGGCGACAGAACGTGGCTGCACTTCGACTACTCCAAAACAGGGGTCGAAGAGGAGTTGATTGGCCTGGGCCTGGATCCATGGGTGGTAGAAAGCCTCGTCCGGGTGGACACCCGACCGCGCACCTCCGTGCTGCCGGACGGGGTGCTGGTCCTGGTGCGAGGCATCAACATGAATCCGGGCGCGGATCCGGAAGACATGGTCTCGCTCCGCTTCTGGCTCGAACCGGGGCGACTGATCACCGTTCGACAGCGCCGCCTGTTCGCGGTGCAGGACGTCTCCGAGACCCTGTCTCGGGGTCGCGGACCAACGAGCGTCTCTGCGCTGCTGGTGGAGATCGTCGAGAAGCTGGCTGATCGCATCAAAGAGTTCGTGGATACCATCGAAGAACGGATCGACGAGTTCGAGCAACAGGTGGAGACAAGTCCAGCTGGCGAGATGAGAACGAGCATTTCAGGAATCCGGCGACAGACGGCGGTGGTGCGTCGCTTCATCTCGCCGCAGCGGGATGCCCTGGATGCGCTTTACCGGGACTCTAAAGGCATCCTCAGCCAGCAGCAGGCTTTCATGATCAGGGAACAGGCAGATCGAATCGCGCGTGACGTGGAAGAACTGGATCTGGTGCGCGAGCGGTCGCTCGTCATCACGGAAGAACTGCTGAATCGGATTGCGCAGGAACAGAACAACCGGATGTATCTGCTCTCGATCATCGCCGCGATCTTTCTACCGATCACCTTCATCACCGGCCTGTTCGGGATGAATGTTGCCGGCTTACCTGGTGTTGAGGATCCAGGCGCTTTTCTGGTCGTCAGCATCGGCATGCTGGTGGTATCGATCGCCACGCTGGTGATTCTGCGCGCCAAACGCTGGTTCTGATCGCCGCACCCGTTACCGGGCTAGAAGCGACCAGAAACTTCTGCTTATACGAACCGGGAACGTGACGGAGTTCGCAGTCCTCGGGCAAGCGTCGTTCTAGATTCACTCACGCCCCTTACACATACGAGGAAACAGGATGTCTTCGCACGTTGAGATGGATCTGGACGATATGGAAGCGGATTTCGCCGAGCTGATGGAATCCGAGGAAACCCCACCCGAAGCTTTTTATCTGGCGCTCAAGCAGGCCTTGAGTCAGCTGGAGCATCACAACGCCGCAGTTCAGGTCGCCTGAGCCGAACAGCCGCGGGCTGTCTTTGAGCCGCGGGCTGTCTTTGAGCCGCGGGCTGTCTTTGAGCCGCG
>Ga0316187_10001898_pt1 | contig 18256 bp, 22 predicted proteins | sample CroRivburrow1_MG_FD_204927 | JGI IMG/M metagenome (GOLD analysis project Ga0316187, IMG submission 204927) | Coastal sediment microbial communities from Maine, United States - Cross River worm burrow 1 | ecosystem: Environmental > Aquatic > Marine > Coastal > Sediment | place: USA: Maine...
CACCATCGCAAGAGCAGCTTCATGCCGGGGTTCGAAGGTCTGGTCGAGGGAGCGGGGCCGAGTGACGAGCCTTCGTTCCTCGATCGCGCCAAGGCGCGCTGGCGCACGAAAGAGCGGAGTGCCCGATGAAGAAAAGAAGCGACGGCATGACAGTGGAAGATCTGGACAGATTGATCGAAGAGATCATCACCGACGCCTACGGAGGGTACTGACAAATTAAGTGCTTTTGGGCGACAATTACTGGATGAATAGATCAACAAGCTTATACAAACGGTACCGGTTTCCCTCTGAAATCATTCAGTATGCTGTCTGGCTCTATCATCGATTCAATCTCAGTCATCGAGACATTGAAGATTTATTGGCTGAACGCGGTATTACTGTAAGCTATGAATCGATTCGTCTGTGGTGCAACAAGTTCGGTCGCCAATATGCTAAAAGGTTGAAATATCGGCATCAAGGGTTCGGCGATACATTCTACATCGACTAAGTTTTTGTAAAGGTAGCGGGCAAACAGCAGTACCTGTGGCGGGCTGTCGACCAGGATGGTGAGGTGATCGATGTGTTTCTCCAGGCACGTCGTGACGGATCGGCTGCTAAGCGTTTCTTCAAGCGGTTGCTGAAACATTACCATAGCGAACCGAGAAAGATTGTAACGGACAAGTTGAGAAGCTATGGCGTTGCGCATAGAGAACTCATCCCGGAGACCATTCACGATACAACCCAGTATGCCAATAACAGGGCAGAGCCTTCGCATCAGCCAACTCGAATCCGAGAGCGGGGTATGCGTTGCTTTAAATCCTCGCGGCAAGCGCAACGCTTTTTAAGTGCACATGCCGCTGTTTACAATCTATTCAATCTTGGTCGTCACTTGGTTTCAGCTAAGCATTACCGGTTTCTACGAATGCGTGCCTTTGCGTCTTGGAAATGTGCTGCGGCGTGATAGGAGACGATTTTCTAGGATTCGCAGGAGTACGTAAGTTAATTTGTCAGTACCCGCGAAACTGTTATTCGCGGCAACGTCAGGGGTTGCCCGGGGCAACCCCTTGGAAACTCAAATCCTCTCCCCACCACATACTAGCAGAATAAAATCAACAGAGTGCAGGACCACATTTCCAGTCTGGATCAGCCGGCCCCATACAGGCTTTGTCCCTTCCAAAGAACTCGACGAAAGCGCAGGAATACCGGATGAATACGGTCCTCGAATAAGGTTCGTGATTGAAATTTCCAACACTTAGTCGATATCGAAAGAAAGGATCTCGATCCCGTTCCCGGGGTAGAAACTCACCTCCAGTTCGGCCCCCTCCAACAGGGTGTTTTTTGCCAGGATCGAGAAAGTGTTTTTGAAGGATTCTTCCTCGAACCCGGTCATCATCCCAACCATGAACCTAACCCTCATCACCGTACTGGCCCCCATTTTTTTTGCATGGTGCGCCATTCCCCGAACGACCGGCTCGACTAAATCGGCATTGAGCACAGTCCCTCCCCCTGAATCAGATTTTCGATCTCGTCAAGCGCCTCGAGCAGACGTCCGGACATCGCCTCTCCCAGGGACGTACTTTGCGGCTGAATACCCAGCATCAGGATATCGGCCTTTGTCTGGTTCTCGATAAACTCGATCAACAGCCGACAAGACGCATCATGGGTACTCATACCGCATTCCAGAATATGTTCCGTTTGCAGGATCCGGTATTGCCCCGGTTCGAGGCCCATCTGAACTACGTCCACCAAAAGTACCGTATCCGGGTCTTCCTTGACGATACGACCCGCGTAATTTTCCGGCGCACTACCCGCATCGATACAGGTTGCGTTGACCTTACCTCGCAGCCGCTCAATTAAGGCGGGCCCAAAGCCGTCGTCCCCCCGCAGGGTATTCCCTATCCCGACGATGACGCATTTGCCTTGCACGATCCGAGATCAACGCCCGCAGGTATTCGAGGTCGTTTTCCGTCGGCAACGGGCGCACAGGATCGCATACCGGTCGCTGTGCCCCTGCCCCCCCGTGATCGCGAGCATATTCTCATCGAACAATCCGATTTGTTTCTGCTGGGAGAGGTACAGGGTCGGGTTGGCGTAGCTCAACTCGCCGACCCGCTCACCGATCCAGAGCAGGTGGTCCTTGCAACCGATCGTTGTACCGCAGGACTCGCATAGTTGAAGCTCCTTGTGAATACTCTCCTGGGCTTTGCTCCGATCAAAAAAAGCCAGGTCCCACTCCCTCGACGCCTTGATCCCCTCGTGGTCGGCAATGCAGGCGGCCTCGCACTGCCCGCAAAAAATGCAGGTGTCGGTGTAATGGATCAATTCGCGTTTAGCCGTCTTTTTGCCGTCGGGCGTTTCCTCAATGATATCCCGATGGGCGATGGCTTCGGCCGGACAGACCTGCTCGCAGGCCAGGCAGCCCACGCACCGCTCCTGGTTGAACCGCGGCAGACCCCGAAAGCTGGCATATGGCACGTGGGGCTGCCGAGGAAACCTGGCGGTGTACGGCCCCTTGAAAAGTGCCTTGATCGCCTCTCCGAGTTCTCTGACCTTTGGCAAACGCATCTTTTACTCTTGCCCCACCTTGTGTTCCGCGTCTCGTTCCCGGTCTTCGGCGTAGCGATCCACAACGCTACCCGGCCAGAGTGCAATCCCGGAACGGTGCGCGCCCCGGGCGATGGCATGCGCCGCCACCGGGGCGGTTAGCATCAAGAACAGGATCGCCAACAACGCCTTGATCCCGGCCGCATCGAACCCGGCAATAAGAAAAGTGCCGAACAGGATACTGCAGGTGCCCAGGGTGACACATTTCGTGGCCGCCTGGAGACGGTTGTAGACATCGGGAAACCGGACCAGCCCCAGGCAACCGAACAGATCGAAAGCCAGGCCGATGGTGATGAATACCCAACCCAGAACGTGACTCATTTTTTCCTCCGTCTGACAGGATCAATCGCGTTCATTCTTCGAAGCCCCTGCCCTCGAGATATTTTGCCAGCGCAAGTGTGCTGATAAAGCTCTGCAGTGCCCAGGCTATGCCGATATCCATGTACCAGGAGCGCCCGGTCGAGATGCTCAAAATGGCGCAGAACCCGACGATCAGGATCCCGAGTATGTCGACGGCAACGATCCGGTCCGCAGCTGTGGGTCCCCGGCCAATGCGGTACAGGCACATGCCCGCGGCCAACAGCAGAACAAAAAGCGCGCGCCCCGCCAAGGAGGCGAAAGGCCCCTCCGGGAGAAAGGACATCGGCAATGGATAGATGACGATGCCGAGCAGCGCAGCACCCAGAAGAAAAACCCCGACCATCCAACCGGTGCGCCTCATTGCCCGGTCTCCTCCTCGAAAATCTTGCAAAGAATCGTCTCGAAACGCTCGGCGATGGCCCGGGTGGCCGCCTCTGTATCCTGTGTGTGCACATCGATCCAGTGGATGTACAGAACGGACCTTTTCTCATCGATATCAACACTCATGGTGCCGGGCGTGAGGGTGATGGAGTTCGCCAGCAAGGTGCGGGCGATGTCCGATTCCAGCGAGGTCCGGACCTTCACGATGCCCGGCTTGATCGGCATATCGGGGTGAATGGCACGGTAGGCCACATCGATGTTGGACTTCAACACTTCCCACAGGAAGACGGGAACGTATTGAAACAGAAAATAGCCGTAACGACGGATATGGCGTATGAGTTGCGGGCGTTGCACGACCAGGTCTCCCATCAGGATCGCCACGACCGCGGCAACCGGGATCCCGGCCAGAAGATGCGCGCCGTCGGGGACCCAGTTGAACAGGCACCACACGACAAAGGCGGCGATGAACAGGATGATCCGCTGACTCATCGTGGGCCCTGCCCCGGTAACATTTCGGCATAGCGGGGGCCGCCGTGGAAACTGGCTGAGGCCTGGTTCAAAAACGCCTCCTTTATGCCGGGCATGATGAGGATGCCGCTGAATATGCAAACCAGGGCCAGGCCGATCATCGACGCCTGCATGAGCCCGGGCACTTCCCTGACCTCCCGCCAGCGCTCGTTCAGTTCACCGAAAAAGGCGTTTTTCATGACCCGCGCAAACATTGCCAGGGTCAGGACACTGACCAGCGCCGCCCACAGGGCATAGCCCAGGTAGCCCGCCTGCACCGCCGCCATGATAATGAGCAGCTTGCTCCAGAATCCACCAAACGGGGGGATACCCGCTATCGACACCGCGGCCACGAAATTCGTCGTTCCGGTGACCGGCATCTTCCTGGCCAGGCCCCCCATTCGCTTCAGATCGCGGTTGCCGGTGGCATACTCCACCGCGCCGGAATTCAGGAACAGGAGCGTCTTGAACATCGAGTGATTGAACAGATGAAACAGGCCGCCCAGAATGCCCAGCGGCGTGCCCAGGCCGATCCCCAATACCACGTAACCGATCTGGCTGACGGAAGAGTAGGCCAACAGGCGCTTGAGATCCCTTTGTCCCAGCGCCAACAGCGCCCCGATCACCATCGACAAGGTCCCCAGGAACATCAGGACGGATGACACCATGGGCGTCATACCGAGCACGTTGTAGAAAATCCGGAACAAGGCATAGATCCCCAGAGACTTGATCAATACCCCGGACAGCATCGCCGAAATCGGTGCCGGCGCCGACGAATGAGCGTCCGGCAGCCAGGAGTGAAAGGGAACCAGGGCCGCCTTGAGCCCGAAGCCGACGAGGAACAGGACACTGACCATTGCGATGAGGTCGTGTTTCCCCTGTTCGGCCAGGACGAGGCCCATATCCGCCAGGTTCAGCGTCGACGTATAGCCGTACAACAAGACAATGCCCAGGAGGATGAAGAGCGAGCCGACCGTACCCATGACGGCGTACTTGAACGCCGCCTCCAGTTCGTGGCGCTCGGTCCCGAACGCCACCAGGGCGTAGCTCGATACCGCGGCTATTTCTAGAAAAACGTAGAGGTTGAAAAGGTCTCCGGCCACGATGACGCCGTTCATGCCCGTCAACATCAGCAGGAACAGGGTAAAGAACAGCCCTTTCGAGGTGTACCGTTCCATATAGTCCCGGGAGTACACCGCAATGGCGAACGCCACCGTGTTCACCGTCACCAGCATGAAGGACGTCATGCCGTCGAGGACCATGGCGATGCCGACGGGCGGTTGCCACCCGCCCACGGGATAGAGCAAAGCCCCATCCATGTATACGCTTCGAGCCGCCCACAGCGACAGCCCCATGAGCGCGAAGGTGATCACGACCGCCGCCAGAGCGGGCATTCCCTGAACCCGCCTCCCGAGCAGCGCATTCACGAATGCGCCGGCCAGCGGGATGACCACGAACCAGGGTACCAAGGCGGCGCCTTCTTTCATCCCCGCAGTTCTTTTATCCTGGCAATATCATAGGTTCCGTACTTTCCATGCAGTCGCATCGCGAGGGCGACCAGCAGGGCAGTGGTCGCCAGGCCGATCACGATGGATGTCAGGACCAGGGCCTGTGGCAAGGGATCCACCATCGGGGAAATGGTCTCATCCGGAGAGAAGAGCGGGGACCGGCCGTCGCGGCGATAGGCGACGAGGATAAAAAAAAGATTGATTGCAAACTCGGCAATGGTGATACCCACAATGATCTTGATGATATTGCGGTTCTTCAGTATCCCGTAAATACCGACGCAAAACAGAACCAGGCACAACACGTAAACCACCATGACCGTCTCAATCCTTCCCCGCTTCAGGGGGGCTGAAGTTATGGTTCATTCTTGTCCTCACCGTCCGGCCGCAACATCACAAGGGCCACGAACACGGCGAACAGGCCGGCCCAGACGACAAGACTGATCGCGATATCGCCGAGTGGGATCGTTCCGGCACTGAACAGGTGAAAGGGCTGCTCGGGAGGAAGGAAATTCCTGAAAAAATAACCATCCGTCCATCCTGCGAGTGCAATCGCAAGAAACATCAGGGCACCGACCGTCGCCCAGACGCTGATCCGCCTTTTCGAGATTCGCTTGAACACCATCTCCTTACCGTAGGCCAGCATCAGGTGGATGAAAGACAGGGCGACAATCACCCCCCCGGCAAAGCCCCCGCCCACGCTGACATGGCCGTGCAGGATGATGTGGATGCCGTAGAGCAGGATCAGCCAGGCCGTGAGACGGGTGACGGTCTTGACAATGATCGTCATCCCCGGCGAATGATCGCTATTCATCGAACTCCTCCTCCACTTGATCGAGTTTCTTTCTGCCCACTGGGCGCGCTATCACGAGCACCGCGACCACCACGGCAAACAGAACGGTGACCTCCCCCAGCGTGTCGAAGGCACGGTAGTCAAGTATGACGGACGCGACCAGGTTGGTGGCCCCGGTCTCCTCCAGGCCTGAATTCAGGTAGTGTTGCGCAACGCGCAATTTCGGCTCCCCGAACACGGGAAGGTCCGGGAAACACCGGACGGCCACGAGCAGCAGGATCGCAGCGAAGCCGATCCCGGCCGCGGTGGGGATCCACCACCCGCCGGAAGGGACGTGTGGCAGGTCCCGCTTGAGTGTGGCCCGAATCAATATGATAAGAGACAGGATCTCCACCACGAGCTGGGTGATGGCGACATCGGGCGCCTTCAGGATCAGGAAAACCAGACAGAGTCCCAGCCCCACGGCGCCCAATGCGATCACCGAGGAGAGCACGTCTTTCACTTGCACCGCCACCACCGCGCCGATGATCATGAACGTGAGCAGGATATACAGTGCCAGCATGCGCGTTTACCGGTAAAGCAGGATGTAAAACAGGACCCCAGTGCCAAACAGGAGCCAGGCCAGATAGAACGAGAGGATGCCGTTGTGAAGTCGCCGCAGCACTCGATGCATACCCAGGGTGAGCCCGCCACCGATCTCGTAGAGATCGAGGGTGCGGTTCTCGGCGAGTCGATAGGACCACCGGAACCCGGGCAAACCCCGGACCGTATCGAAAAACGCCCCGCCGGAAACCCGCATCCCCGGCACCGCGTCCAGACTCTCGCCGCCGATGAAAGCCTCCGTGCGCCGCATCGTTCCGGTCAGTCGATTTCCCATGTAAAGGAGCAGACCAAAACCGATTCCGGCCAGGATCAGAACCGTGGCGAGCGTCGGATGCCACACCCCGTCGAAGTCCGGCGCTTGATCGAGAATTGGCAGGACCAGGTATTTCAGCGGTAATGCCCCGGCCCATATCCCGAAGACGACACAGAGGGAAGCAAGTACGATGGGCGGGATCAGCATCGACGACGGATTTCGCGCTACCGGAACATCGTCGTTGTCCCTTTCGGCAGCGGGCTGACCGAGGAAGATGGCGTGCACGAGTTTCATCATGCCGGCCAGCGTCAGCGCGCTGCCGAACATCGCCACCACCAGCCACAGGACCCAGGCCGTGCCGCCCGATCTGCCGACCTCGATGATCCCCTGGTACACCATCCACTTCGAGACAAATCCGTTCAGCGGTGGGACACCCGACACCGAAAGCGCGGCAACCAGGAAAGTCACGAAAACCACCGGCATCCGCCCGGCCATGCCGCCCAAACGCTCGATGTCCGCGCTATGGGTCTGTTGCTCCACGACGCCGCCGCAGAAGAATAAACAGGATTTATAAACCGCGTGATTCACCATATGAAAGAGCCCGCCGGCGATCCCGAGGGGATGGCCGCTGGCGATCCCCAGCAGGATATAACCGACCTGGCTGACCGCACAGTAACCCAGGAGCCGCCTGAAGTCCCGCTGGACCAGCATCATCATTCCGGCGCCGGCAATGGTCACGGCACCAATGGCGAACAGCAGCGTGAGCATCGCCGGGGACAGCACGAAAAGGTCCAGGACCATTCTCGCCAACAGGTAGATCCCTAGCAGCTTGTCTACCGAGGCGGGCAGGAAGGCTGTAACCGACGCAGGCGCATCCTCCGCGGTATCCGGGATCCACGTATGCAGGGGCACGGCGCCGGACTTGGCCAGGGCCCCCGTCAAAAGGCACAAGAAGGCGTAAAGCGCGACGGGGTCGTCCATGCTGATCCTGATATCCACTATGTTCGCGGAACCGCTCAGCTGGAAGACCAGGACCACGCCAAGCATCATGAAAGCGTCGGTCCCTCCGACGATGATGAGGGCCTTTTTTGCGGTCGCGGGGGTGCGCTCTTTCGTTCCATAACCGATCAACAGATACAGCAACACCCCGGTCACCCCCCAACAGACCAGGAGAACGATCAGGTTACCGGTCAGCACCGTTCCCAGAGCGGCCCCGAAGGTCAGTAGAATGTAGACATAATAGCGTGTCCGCCCCTGCTCGAGGCGGTATCCCACGGAATAGACCAGGGTCAGAACGGTAAAGAATGTGATACACAACGCCGCTGTGATCGCCAGTGGATCGACAAGTAAAAGCGGCCCTTCAAACCACATCGTCACACTCCGAATCTGGCCCTGAGCTGTTCGGTCTTTTGCCGGGAGAGATCGAGCAGTTGCTTGCCCGAATGGAGCTTTTGTCCCTTGTCGTCGAGAACCGCTATCCGCTCCGTGCAACAGTAACAGGGATCGATTGCGGCCAGGATGATGGCCGCATCGGAAATCGTCTCCCCGACCACCGTGGATTTATATGTCGGCAGGTTCATGTAGGTGGGCGCCCTGATCTTGTGCCGCACCGGCCGGTTCGTACCGTCGCTGCGCACATAATGAAAACACTCCCCGCGCGGCGCTTCGATATGACCGATCCCCTCGCCCGGCGGGATATCCGTGACCCGACAGTCGATCTCCCCGTCGGGCAGTCCGGACAAACAAGCCCGAATGATATTGATCGACTCGAAGAGCTCCTTGATTCTTACCAGGAGCTTGTCGAAGACGTCACCATTGTGAGCGACGATCATCTGCCAACTGATCTCTTCGTAGGCACCATAGGAACAGTGTTTGCGGATGTCCCGGGCGACCCCCGAAGCCCGGGCCGTCGGGCCTACGGCGCAGTAATCTACGGCCGCCTCCCTCGACAGGACACCGATGCCCTTGGTGCGGGCATGCAGCACCGGATCCTCCATGATGGCCTTGCGGAGTTTCTCCAGGGTGGGAACGATGGAGTCGATCTTGCGCAGCACCTCGGGGATGTCTTCCGACTGGATATCCCGCCTTACCCCGCCGACCTTGAACATGGCGTAGTTGTTGCGGTTTCCGGACAGGATCTCCATGACATCGAGGATCTCTTCCCGAAGCTTCCAGGACCACATGAAGACGGTGTTGTAGCCCAGGAAATGACCGGCGAGCCCGAGCCACAGCAGGTGGGAATGGATCCGCTCTCCCTCGGCGATGATGGTGCGGATGAATCTGGCCCTGGGCGGTGCCTCCACGGAGGCGAGATCCTCCAGTGCCTGGGTATAGGCAAATGGATGACTTGTCGAGCAGATCCCGCAGACCCGTTCCACCACGAATATCGCCTGATCGTAGACCTTGCCCTCGGACAGTTTCTCGATTCCCCGATGGTTGTAGCCAAGCTTGAGATCGATATCGACCACGGTTTCGCCTTCCACCGTCAAAGTGAAAAATTCCGGTTCTTCCTGTAACGGATGATAAGGCCCGATTGGGACGATCGTCCTGGTCATTACACTCCCCTGTCCCTGACGGCATCCGGGTCCCACTCTTCATAATCCTTGCGCAAGGGGTAGACTTTTTCGGGCCAGTCCTCGGGCAGAAGCAGTCGTTCCAGTTGAGGGTGGCCGACGAAGTGGATTCCGAACATCTCGTGGATTTCCCGTTCGATCCATTCTGCCGCGGTAAAAACACTTGTCAGCGAGGCAATCACCAATGCCGTCTTCGGCAGGAAGACTCTGAAGGAAAGCACGAGATTGATATCCTCCAGCGTGAAATGATAGAGGATCTCCATCCTGTTTCGGCCGTCTACGGCAGAGGCGGTGTTGAATCTCGCCCCCAGCTCCTTGAAGACATGGCCTGCGACTTCGGTGATCGCCCCGGCGTCGATCTCGAGATACACACGCTTCGGCCCCCTGTCGTGGACACTGACGATCGCCTGGGGGAAGTGGTCTTTCAACAACTGTAACACCGTGTCTCGATCCATGGTCTCGATCTAAACCTTTTCTGTAAGCTTGTTCGTCTTCCGCCGTTCTATCAATTTCACCAGACCGGCAATGATCGCCTCCGGCTTGGGCGGACATCCCGGGATATACACATCGACCGGGATGACATGATCGAGCGGCATCGGGCAGTTGTAGCTGTGGATGAATATCCCGCGGGACAGGGCGCACTCGCCAATGGCCGCCACCAGGCGGGGTTTGGGCATCTGTTCGTAGATGTTTTTTATCCGGGGAATGCATTGTCGATTGACCGCCCCCGTCACCAACAACACGTCGGCATGTTTGATACTTCCGGTGAGAAGCATCCCGAAGCGCTCGATATCATGGCGGGGTGTGAGACAATCCAGCGCCTCGATGTCACAGTTGTTGCAGCTGCCTGTCGCCAGGTGAAACACCCACAACGACTTTAAAAATGCATCATCCAGGAGTCCCACCTTAAAGGTCCCCCAGCGCCAAAAGGACGGCAACGATCGCAAGCAGGGTCATCGGCCCCCAGAAGAACTTCATGACCTGGTCGATCCGCAAGCGGGGATTGGTATTCCTGATGATCGTGAACAGGGCAACTATTCCGAGAAATTTCAGTATGCCGTAAAGCACCTGAACGCCCTCCCCTCCCAATCCGCCCAGAAAAATGACGATGAAAAACAGGGGTAGTGCGGCGAGCAGCATGTTTTTCGTCAGCCGATAGAGGGCGAGCGCCGTTCCCGAGTACTCGATCAGCACCCCATGGGCGATCTCGGTCTCCGCTTCGGGAATATCAAACGGGACCAGGGCCATTTTCGCTTGAGCGCAGACCAGCCCGACCAGAAGGGCAAGACCACCCGACCAACTAAACGCGATAGCGCCGTTGTCGACCTGGTGCATCAGGATATCGCCCAGGCGGGTGGAGAAATCGGCCTGTATCACGGCCACGAGGATCACCAGTATGAACGGCAGTTCGTAACTCAAGATCAGCTTCATCTCCCGTGAAGCCCCGAGGCTGGCGAGGGGATTACCCGACGCAAAACCACCGATGAGGATGGAGATAGAGGGCACCAGCAGGAGATACATAACGACGATCACATCCCCGGTAAAGGTCTGTTGCGGATCCAGGTTCGCGACCCACAGGATCGTCGCCACGATAATGACGCTGACCAGCCCGACCACGGGGACGGAAAGGAAGGTCAGCTTGTCGGCGCCGCCTGGAATCAGTGTTTCCTTGCGTAACAGTTTCATGATGTCGTACAGAGGCTGTAAAAGAGGCGGCCCGACGCGATACTGGATCCTGGCGGTGAGCTTGCGATCCACCCAGCTTGCAAACAGACCGATAGTAGCCGTAAAAACGAAACCAAAGATCAGAAGGTATAAAAGATAAATCACGCCTCGCCCCGTCGCCAGTGAGTGGAACGGGCCATGAGGTGTTCCCCGACCAGAAACTCATTCTCCTGCAATTCACCGTCGTCCCGCTTCAAGCACAATGCGCCATAAGGGCAGGTCCTGGTGCACAACGGTTCTTCCTCGCAACTCCGTCGGTCCAGGCAATAATCGCAGCTGTGGGTCAGCAGGGGAACATGCTCGGGATAGATGGTGCCGTAAGGGCACGCGTGTGAACAGGAATCGCAGCTTATGCACAGCATATTGTGACGGACCAGCATGGCGCCTTCGTCCTTGTCTTGTTCAAGGGCGCCAGCAGGACAAGCCTTCACACAGTGGGGGTCAGCACAACGCCTGCAAACCAGGGCCAGGGTGACAAGTTCCGCCACAGAGCGGATCCCGTTGTTGTTAAACAGGTCAAAATAGCTGCACTGGACGGTGCATTCCGGACACTCCGTCGAACAGACATCCAGGTCGATGAACAGTCGCTCATCGCCACCGCTTGTCGGCGTCTGATCAAGCATCTCTGGACGTGTATCTTCGACACCGGTCTTCACGCACGGCCCCTTTCCTGTTCGGCAAGCCTAGTGCCACACATCCGGAATGCTCTTGATCTGTTCGTAGGTGAATACCGGACCGTCCGTGCAGATATAGTAGAGCCCGAGCCTGCAATGACCGCATTTCCCGACCCCGCAGGACATGTTCCTTTCCATCGAGATATAGATATTCTGATCGCGAAATCCCATTTTCAGTAATTTTTCAGTCGAAAATTTCATCATGACGGGTGGGCCGCAAAGGATCGCTATCCCTTGAGCACAGTCCAAATCGACATCGTCCAGGATTGTAGTTACCACCCCGACGTGCCCCGTCCAGGACTCATCACCCTCATCCAGGGTGAGCCTGATATCCAGGTCCTGCCGCGCGGACCATTCGTCAAGCTCCTTTCGATAAACGAGATCATCGAACGACTTGCAGCCACCGCGAAAGTACAACCTTCCAAAGTCCCCGGCCCGCTCCAGCAGGCTGTACATCAGGCTCCTCAAGGGGGCGAAGCCGCAACCGCCGCCTACCACCAGTATCTCCCTGCCTTTGAACGAGTCGATGGGGTATCCAACCCCCAACGGACCTCTCAATCCGACCGTGTCACCCTTTCGCAGGAGATGGGCCGCCTCGGTCACCTTCCCCACGTTCATAATGGTCAGAAACATCCTGTCTTCGATCCAGGGCCGCGAGGATGGCGTGAACGGCGCCTCCCCAACGCCGGGCAGCGTGAGTTCGACGAACTGCCCCGCTGCGAAGGGGATCGGTTCCCTGGGCCTCAGTTCAAGCGTCTTGATCATTGGGGTCTCCACAATCGAATCGACCACCTCGGCCTCGATCGGGCTGTAGGGATTCCGCGCCTCAAGCATTGTGGACCAACGCCTTCAGTACCCTGCGGATGTCGATATCTGCCGGGCACGCCGGGATACACCGCCCGCACCCCGTGCAGGCATAAAGACCGGTAACCCTGGGAAAGAAGTCAAGCTTCTTCTCGAATCGATTGCGCAGCCTCATCCACAGTTGCGGCCGGGGGTTGCCTCCACCGGCGACACGGGCGAAATCCTTGACCATGCACGAATCCCAAAGACGAAAACGCGCCGTCCCGCTGCCGGTCTGTTGATCGGACAGCACGAAGCAGTGACAGGTCGGACAAATAAAATTGCAGGCGCCGCATTCGACACAGGTACCGGCCTCTTCCTGCCACAGCTTCGATTCGTGGTTCCGGTTAATCATCCCCTGGTACTGGTCCCGGTGGGGAACCCCGTGCTCGTCTATCCTGCTCTGGACCTCGGCAATGACCCGCTCCCGAATCTCCTTCCGTTCCTCGAGAAGCGTGTGGGGCACCGCTTGAAAAAGTGACTCGTGGTCGTCTACCAGCTCCCGGCCCTTGGGCGAGCCGACCTCGACGATGAATCCGCCCGCCACTTCGGACAGATTGATGTCGAAGTTTCCCTTCGGGTGGGGATCGTGGCCAAGTGCAAGACAGAAACAGGTTTCCAGCGCCAGGGTACAATCGCTCGATATGATCAGGTTTTCTTCCCTGGCGCGGGCATAAAACGGGTCTCGATTTCCGCGCTTGAGAAAGACTTCGTCCTGGATCAGAAAACCCTGCAAATCGCAAGCTTTCACGCCGACGATGGCAAAGGGCTTGTGCTCGCTCGGTGGGATCTCCGGATTGAAAAGCTCGGCAACTTTTTCCCGGGCGGGGGTAAAGAACCCCTTGAGCGGCTCGGTCGTCCTCGCCTCACCGATGACCACCTGATCGGCGGCACGGTCGACTGATGGATGGTATCGCTGGAAAATTCGCTGTTGCCCCTTCTTCACCGGGACAAAAACCTCATAATCGGGCGTCAATCCCTTCAGCCAAACAAAATAATTCTCTCGGGATAGGTATCGCATCTATTTCAAATTCGATGCATTGCTTGTGCCCTATATGGGTACCATTATATTAGCAGTTGGATTTTGCAGAGTATAGTGACCGAAATCGACCTGACTGGTGCACCTTGTACCACCTTCAGACTGAAACCGGCGATCCTGCCCACCGTGTCCGCCAATGGATCGTCGGGACCGCAGGCCGGCGGGGTGATGAGGGTAAGCACCTTGCGGCCTGTTTGCTCGAAGAACTGTTGTTCAAACCTCAACACTTACAGATCGTCCCGGTGCCCGTTGGCGATCTCGCCGGCGGAATGTCGTCACAAACTCACGCGGCGAACTTGTGGCAGGAGTGAACCGAACCAAAAAGAGCCGACTACACAGCCGATCGAGGTAGCGCCCCCGCCATGGATGTGGTGCAATTGCTCTTTAGTGCAACCGTGGTGGTCTTCGTTGTGCCGAACGTGTTTTCGATTGTCAAGTCGGATAGTTCGACATTGTTTGCACTCGAAACGATAGCTGACGAACTTAAAGCCCCCCCGAACTCACCGCCCCGGTGACTTTGGCGGTTTCCCGACCCGATCCCCGGATGCTGACATACTCCTGCATGAAGATTCCGATACTTCCAATGTTAAATACACCCGGCATAATATGCACCAGACAGCGGTTCGTTGCACTTGGTGTGCCGCACCAGTTGTCTCCGCTGCCGACGTTGGCCATCGCGTCCAGCGGACTTTCGTAGTCCCCACCCCCCCTTCGCCACGATCGCCACCTTCGCGTACGACGACGGCTTGAATGCGTACCCCGCACTCAACACCGGCAGCCTCGGGCCCATCTCGTCATCCGTCCCCACCGTCACCCCAAGATACAGCGGCTCCGAGAAGTCCGACGGGACCAGCGGTGTCACCGATCCCGGTTCCACCGTGGACACCCCCCCCGACACCGACACCCCCGTCTGCGTCTCCGCCCACACCGCCGTGCCGTTGGTGAACACGGTATACAGATTGAACGTCATGTCGTAGTTCCCGCTGAGTGGCGTGCCCACAGCCCCGTACTGCTGCTTCACACATGTAGAGGGTACTCCCCAATACGGACTCATGAATAACCTTCCGTAAATCCAATGTGATGTATTTTTACTCCGGCCAATGATGGAGTTTTAGTCCGGCGTTGACATTTGATGTGTGGTAACAACAAATCAACCAGATACGCCGCTTTTTTTAAATCTCCTTCAAACACCACTTTCAGTTATAACTCAACCCTCCCGCTCGAACTTGAGCCACTATGTCTTTATCAATTCCAATCAGAAAACGATAAAACCTGGAATCACTAAAAAGGCGTGGCACACTGCTTCAGCCCCCCGTGTTTCTTGGTCGAAACTACAGGAGACCGCCCCCTCGGATAATTTTCAAGTTGTTTGAGGGGGCGTCTTTCCTTCCGTCACTTAATCTGATCAAAAATCAGCAGTATCCCCTCAATTATTTTTATCACTCACACCGCATTGGCAAATATTTCTTAAAGCGCTATTTTTGCCCTATCCAATCAAATACTTCATCCCAGTCCATTTTTTCCGGAAATATCGGTCCAAGATCATAGTCTCGTGGACCATTTTCTTGAAATACCAATTGTGGATAAATCAAGTACGCCCGATGGTCTTTCAAAAAGGTTTTTGCCCAGTGAATATCTATTGTCCAAAAATGCGTTTTTGCATAATCGTTAGCCTCAAACCAACTCTTTGATTCTGAAAAACAGTCTATTAAATTATCAACACAATCCAGTTTTACAGCATATCCACTTGTATGGCGGGAATAGGTCACTCTTCGAATAAACGGTATGTTTCCAAGTATCACTGAGAGAGGACAGAAGGACCATACCGAGTATATAGCCGCCTCCCCCACCGCAGCACAGATTCAGTGGATAGGTGAAAATGCCGCTTCTGTTGTGCACTCAACAGCGGCCATTAGATTCTTGGGTCGAGGCCGATGCGGCGTTGCAGCATAGATGGCTGCAGGTTGCCCGGTGCTGACTTTCGAGGATCATCGATAACGCCTCGCATCATCGGCCAGATGCACGCATAGCGGGTATTTTGTCCGGGTGCTTGCACTTACTAGGCGCAAAGCCGAAACCTCCTTTGAATTTCAGAGTAAGTAACCTCCATCTACGGGGTGGGCTATTCCGGTAACAAATGATGCGCTATCCGAGCAAAGCCAAAGAGCCGCGGCTGCAACTTCTTCTGGTTGACCCAAACGTCCAATTGGGTGCATACCAATAATTCTTGCCTCCAATTCTCGATCCTGCTGAAAAGCCACTTCCGCCATTGGGGTCTCAATCACCGCAGGGCATACAGCGTTAACGCGTATGCCTTGTGATGCGTACTCAATAGCCGCAGCCTTCGTAAGCCCAATTACGCCATGCTTGCTAGCATAATAAGCGCATCCAACTCTGCCGCCCTTTAAGCCCGCAACAGATGACATGTTCAATATCGAGCCGCCGCCCCGTTTAATCATTTCGGGGATTTGATATTTCATGCACAACCATACGCCTTTCAGATTGATGTCTATTACCTGGTTCCAAACCTTTTCCTCATAGTCAGCAACCGGAATAAATTCTGTACCCAGTATTCCGGCATTGTTGACTGCACAATCCAGGCTCCCGAATTTTGAAACACAGGAATTGATCATTGCCTTAACCTGCTCCGTATCTGATACGTCGGCTTCAATAAAAATAGCTTCCCCTCCCAGGTCCTTAATAATGGCCAGGGTTTCTTCGCCTTCAGAAATACGCCGAGCTGCCAATGCGACCCTGGCGCCTTCCCGAGCAAAAGCGATAGCGATAGCTTTGCCCAGGCCTGAGTTGCCACCAGTAATTAATACGGATTTTGTTTCGAATTGTTTGTTCATTATGATAAGGATTTCCTTACGTAGCGCCTAACTGTTAGTGAACCCCGAATGTGTTCGATAATCCTTGTGCATTCGTGTCGTTTATCACGGGATGATCAATTGTATCCTGTTGAATTGGCTGGACCATAATCTGAGAAAAGGAGGCGTATATTCTGCACAGGAAAGTGGACACAAAATTGTTTCTACAATTAAAGGTATAAACAATTGGATAGACTGGAAGGAGTATAGAGCGGAGATTGCCACCTCTGCCTGCAATGGCTGGAGTACAAAAACTACCAGCCATTCAGCGGTGAAGAATACCGAGCGCATTCAGTACCCATAAACACCCCTCAAATAGCCGCGTTTTGCCTCACAGACGGTGCATCCTGCTACTACCAGCAGACTAACTCCACCTACCCTGCAGAGAAGTACAGGGTCAGATGGATTGGGTGCTGTTCTGGTGCTTGTTCGAGTATTCTGCCGTGCGATCCAGCAAACCAGTTTCCGGCATCTGTGAAATATTCACCAACCTCGAATTCCATTTGTGGGGAAAACCACATTCTGACCTGGATCGATGTGAAATGATGGACGCACATCGACACGGGAGACGACGATGAACTACCTCGAAGACCACAGAATTAACCATCAGGACATTACCGGCGGCTGGATCGTGGTACTTTTTGCAAGTCTTGTCCTCATGATCCTGGCGCTCTAACAGATCCTCAGTAGCTTTACACACTCCGTTGGTGGTACTCAGCGACCGGACTCAATCTGCCTGCACCCCATTCAGGTGGACTGACAAGGTCGCTACTTTTTTCAACTATTCAGCTTCTCTGGCCTGTTCCACGCCTGTCGATGCCGCGGGCTTCGGTCTCATTCACCATGGCCATAAAAAGGCAGGACATTGCGTTACGAACGGCAGCGATCTTCTTCGTCGACGGCGTCGCGCTGAACGTGGACCAATGGGTTTTCATTGAATCGCCAATGCGGCAACGCGTTGTGGTTTCAAGGTATCGACCATCTCCAGAAACTGCTGCTTGTCTACGGTGTGAGGCAACGGAATCACGATGGGTCTCTGCTCCAGGGGATCGTCGACCAGGTTGACGTAGATGGCGTTTTTTCGGGCACGGTCGACGACATACTTGTCGCCGGTGTAGCTGTCGATAACGGTGAAGCGTGCATCGTAGTTGTAGACGAACGTCAGCCAGCGTCGGGGGTAGCGGCGTAACAGACTAACCCCGGCGAACTCTCTGCTTCCCGGCTCCACGTTGAGGATATCCAGCACTGTCGGAAAGATGTCCGCGGTGGAGACGAATCGTGCCAGGTTTGCCTCCAGGTTGTGCAGCTCCTCGGCGGTGAAGTAATGGCGCAGCTCGTCGGGTATATGGATCACGAGAGGCACGTGGATCCCGCCTTGCCAGAACTCCTTTCCATGGCCGAAACGGCCATGCTCGTTGAAGGCTTCGCCGTGATCCGACGCCATGATGATGAGGGTGTTGCGGTCGAGACCGAGCTCCTGCAGGCGGGTGAGGACTATTTCCGTCGCCCTGTCCGAGGTGAGTATGGCGTTGTTGTAGGTATTAATG
>Ga0316187_10001899_pt1 | contig 18253 bp, 17 predicted proteins | sample CroRivburrow1_MG_FD_204927 | JGI IMG/M metagenome (GOLD analysis project Ga0316187, IMG submission 204927) | Coastal sediment microbial communities from Maine, United States - Cross River worm burrow 1 | ecosystem: Environmental > Aquatic > Marine > Coastal > Sediment | place: USA: Maine...
CAGTATTTTCTGTTCACCAACCTGGCCGGTATGGATATTGCCCTGATATCCGCGGTGGTCCAGTTGCTCACCGCTGGTTACGCAGGAAAGAACATCAGACTCCGTGATACCAGGGTCATTCACAGCCCGGCGTAGATATAGAAGAAGGCAGCGAGCAGCAATACGGCGATGACCGGTTCGTAATTGGCCACCATGCTTGTCTTAAGTGACCAATTGCCACTCAGGTCTCGATCGCGGCCGCCCAACGAGGGCATTAGCGCCGGAGTGTTATTGCCGAAATCCTGCCAGGTATCGCCGAAGATTTTCGATAACTTGCGATCTTCATATTCAATAGCAGGCGGGTAATAGAAAACAAAAAATAGGGTTGCGACGATGAAGGTCCACCATAGTCCGGATGCTCCGGCGAAGGCATAAACTATGAGGATATTGCCTGTATAGAGTGGATGGCGGACCAGCGCGTAAGGTCCGTTCGTTGCCAGTTCCTTGTTCTTCATGATGAAGCCAGAGGCCCACAAGCGAACGCAGACACCGAGCACAACAATTGGCGTACTGACATACACAGCCCATGCGACAGGCTCTGCGACCACAACAAATATGATGCACAAGATGAATCCAAGCCATTGACGAGAGGCTTCGTGGTAGCGCATCTCTCGAATGATATGTGGCAGACCTGTCAAAGGCGGTAGCGGTTCAGTGCGGTGGGACATTATGAGTACCAAGGTTGGTGGAGGATCGAAACGCCCAGTGGAGCAGGCCGTTAGCGCGATAGGTCATTCTCGGCGCGGCGCCTATTTTATCGTAAAGACCACGAAATGCCATCGCGATGGGCCTGAAGCAGCTAATGCAGGCGCAATATCAGAAGGCTTGGCTGCGGAGACAGACCTGCTGTAGAATCCTGCACCTCGGTCGGGCTGTGGCGCAGTCTGGTAGCGCATCTGTCTCGGGGTCAGAGGGTCGCAAGTTCGAATCTTGCCAGCCCGACCAACTCTACCTCTAGCCTTTACCTACATGCGCCTCTGGATAGAAAAATTGGCGATGCCGATAAGAGCCTGCTTGTAGTCGGAGTCGGGAACCTCGGACAAAGCTGCAATCGCCGTATCGGCGGCCTCCTGAGCGCACGCCGCCGTGTACTCGAGCGCGCCGGTTGACCTGATTATCGCTTGAATCTCTTCAAGCTGGTCCAACCCGCCATCTAAAATTGCTTTACGAATCAATTCTTTATCACCAGCACTGCCTTGGCGCATTGCGTAGATCAACGGCAACGTTGCTTTGCCTTCGGCCAGGTCATCACCCAGGTTTTTTCCGAGCTCCTTGGCCGAAGAGTTGTAGTCCAACGCGTCATCGACGAGTTGAAATGCTGCACCCAGGTTTTGCCCGTAACTGATCATCGCAGCCTCGTCGCCAGCGTCTCTATTCGCAAGGACGGCCGCAATGTGTGCGCCGGCCTCGAAAAGACGCGCGGTCTTGCGATAAATAACCTGGCGGTAAGATTCTTCAGTGGTGTCCGGGTCGTGCACACTCATGAGTTGCATGACTTCGCCGGCGGCTATCGTATTGGTGGCGTCGGCCAGTATCTGCATGATGCGCATACTGTCGATATCGACCATCATCTGGAAGGCTCGCGAGTAAAGGAAATCACCGACAAGGACACTGGCCTGGTTGCCGAAGACTGTATTCGCTGTATCTCTGCCCCGTCTGCGCTGTGAACCATCGACAACGTCGTCGTGCAGCAAGGTCGCGGTGTGAATGAACTCCACTATGGCTGCCGAGCGTATGTGCTGATCGCCGTTATAGCCCAATGCCTTGGAGGCCAGCAATACGAGCAACGGCCGCAAGCGCTTGCCACCCGATGTGACGATGTATTTCGACACTTGTGAGACCAACGCAACGTCGCTTTCAAGGCTCACCGATATGAGATGATCCACGGCCGACATATCATCTCGGGCGAGCGCAACTACGCTGTCAAACGTTATGGAATCTTGTGTTTTCTCGGCCGTCTGCATAATTAATCGCATGATGCCTGAAATGCTCGATATTGGCGACTGGCGATGCGCCGTGGCGGTCCGAATGGCATAATCGCAAGCTATTGAATTCAGGGCTAAATTCGATGGCCGTGGACGTTGACCCGGAGCAGGGGAATCTATAGAATTCCCGCTCCTTTGTGGCAGCCGCCAGATACGTGCTCGTGCGTTAATTTGGTAGCCACAAGAAATTACTTAATTTTCAGTGACTTGCATTTAGACGCAAGACACGGTGCGGAGCAAAATACGATGTATGCGGTTTTTCGCAGCGGCGGCAAGCAATACCGCGCGGCCAAAGGTGACGTCCTGCGTCTCGAGAAAATCGAGGCTGATGAGGGCGCCACGGTCAAGTTCGAAGAAGTTCTGCTGGTAGGTGAAGGCAGCGACGTCAAAGTGGGCAGCCCATTGTTGTCCGGCGGTTCTGTAAGCGGCAAGGTCGTACGCCAGGGCAAATCACGCAAGGTGCCAGTCGTTAAATTCAAGCGCCGGCAAAACTATCTGCGCCAGGGTTCGCATCGCCAGTTTTTCACCGAGGTGGAGATCACGGCCATAGCAGGTGCTTCTGCAAAGAAAGCAGCGCCTAAGGCGGAGGCGGCAGCGGCAGAAAAGCCAGCCGAAAAGAAGGCCGCAGCAAAGCCAGCCGAGAAGAAGGCCGCAGCAAAGAAGCCGGCCGCGAAGAAGGTTGCAGCGAAAAAGGCAGCAGCTACAAAGCCAGCCGCCGAGAAACCGGCCGCGAAGAAGGTAGCCAAGAAGAAGGCAGCTAAAAAGAAAGCAGATAAGTAGAGCTGTTAATATATTCAGGAGCCGGGCGTAATGCCGGGCTGATAGAAGCAGGTACAGAACAATGGCACATAAAAAAGCAGGCGGCAGTAGTAAGAACGGTCGCGATTCAGAAAGTAAACGGCTAGGCGTCAAGATTTACGGCGGGCAAACAGTATTGGCTGGTAACATTATTGTTCGCCAGCGCGGCACGCGTTTCCACCCGGGTGTTAATGTTGGCATTGGTCGCGATCACACGCTTTTCGCCAAGAAAGATGGCGACGTTAAATTCGAGCGTAAAGGTCCGAAGCATCGCCAGTTCGTGAGTGTCGTAAGTAGCTGACGATCGCGGCCAAGGCCGCAACTGCAGGTTTTAAAAAGCCCCGCACGAGCGGGGTTTTTTGTAGGCTAAGAACATGAATTTTGTCGACGAAGCAACAATCCGTGTACAGGCAGGCAACGGCGGTCACGGCTGCCTTAGTTTTCGCCGTGAAAAATACGTGCAGAGAGGCGGGCCAGACGGTGGTGATGGCGGCCACGGTGGCAGCGTCTATCTGGTTGCCGAGCCATCGCTCAACACACTGGCGGATTTTCGGGTCGCACGAAAGTTTCGTGCCGAAAGCGGGCAGGGCGGTTCCGGTCGGAACAAAACAGGACGCTCGGGCGATGACCTTGATGTGCAGATTCCTTGCGGCACTGTGGTTCACGACGTCGATACCGGCGAACTGATCTGCGATCTCACAGAACCCGGCCAACGCCAGATGGTTGCGGAAGGCGGTCGCGGTGGTTTGGGTAATACTCGATTCAAAAGCAGCGTGAATCGTGCTCCACGAAAGATAACCAATGGCTCCCAGGGCGAGGCGCGACATCTGAGCCTCGAACTTAAGGTCCTGGCAGATGTCGGTTTGCTGGGAATGCCGAATGCCGGCAAGTCGACACTCATTGCGGCGATGTCCGAGGCGAAACCACGGATCGCCGATTATCCATTTACGACCCTGCACCCGAATTTGGGCGTGGTTCGCGTTGGCCAGTTGCAGAGTTTCGTCATGGCGGACATTCCCGGTTTAATCGAGGGTGCGTCCGAAGGTGCGGGCCTCGGAATTCAGTTCCTTCGGCATCTGCAGCGAACTGGGTTATTGCTGCACCTCGTGGATATCGCGCCGATTGACGGTTCAGACCCGGCGGAAACCGTCAAAGCGATAGCCAATGAGCTGGTCAAGTTTTCTGAAGATCTTGCTGACAAGCCGCGTTGGTTGGTCATCAACAAGATCGACCTGCTGAGTGCCGACGAGCAGGCCAAAGCGGTCCAGGATTTGCTCGGAAAGCTCGACTGGAAAGGCCGTGTTTTCGAAATCAGTGCTGCCACGGGCGAAGGCACGCAGTTGCTTGGGCAAGCTGTCATGCGTGAGCTTGAGGAAATAGCCGAAGAGGCTGGCTAGCCGCTAATTCAGCCCGTCAAACCGTCTCTGTCCGGAGACAGTTCAATTTCAATCCTACCTTGCATAACATTGGGCATGGTTCACATAAATGGCTGAGAAAGGCCACCGTTAAGACCCAAATCTGACTTACGTCGCATCCTGAAGTCCGCATACCCAGTAGCATTTGACCATGGTCGTGAATCGACCAAGCCTGGTCGAATGATTCGCCCGGAGCGAAGTGCAACAGGGATTATGTAATGAACAGGGAAAGAGGGTTTACGCTCATCGAGTTGCTGACTGCTATCGGCCTGGCAGCGCTTTTGCTGTCGATGGCGGTTCCTGCCCTGGACTCATTTACCAGTAACGCGAGGCAAACCGGCACGGTCAATGACTTCATTTCCTCGATGCATGTTGCCCGGAGCACGGCAATAACAACCAATGCTCGGGTGACAATTTGTGCAAGCGCCGGTGGCAACATTTGCGAGGCAGTAGGCTGGAATCAGGGCTGGATCGTCTTCTCCGATAGCAACAGTAATCAGACGGTAGACGGCAGCGACGCCATCGTCGCGACCGGTGCTGGCTCTAATCGGCTGAGTATTAGATCGGGCGAATTCGGTGGGGTCATGATGTTTCGGCCAAACGGACGCGTAGTCGGCGCCTCAATCAACGGCAGTTCAGGTCAATTCACGGTATGTGATGATCGCGGTGAAGAGCACGCGAAGGTGCTCATCATTGATTTGTCCGGACGTCCACGTTTTTCCAAGTATCGTGCGGACGGCACTGTGCCGGATTGCGCATAAATACTTTTACGTGAATCGGATTCCACTGATGCCTGATAACCGCACATCGCAAAGAGGCTTTTCCTTGCTCGAGTTATTGGTTGCGCTGGTCGTATTTAGCATCGGCCTGCTTGCCATAGCGGGGCTGCAGACTGTGTCCAAGCAAGCAAATTTCGAGGGCGCTCAACGCACATCGGCGTCACAGTTTGCGTATGGATTGCTTGAGGATCTTCGCACCAATGGCGACGCATTGGATATTTACAGGACCGCCGGAGAATTTGGCGGTGGCCGCCGTGGTGGCGAGCCCGTGCCAAATTGTCGGGTTGGTACGGAATGTAACGCGGCGGAGAAAGCTGCGCATGATCTTTGGTTCTGGGAGCAGATGATCGATGGCAACCTGGAAACGAGCGCCGGAGCGGGCACGGGCGGGGTGACGCTGCCTTCTGTATGCATCGACGGACCGGCTGTTGGTGGTGCCGGCATTTACCAGGTAACAATTGCATGGCGCGGGACAGCCTCCATCACGAATTCGGTCAACAATCCGTGTGGAGCTCTAAGTGGCAACTACGGTGCCAACCTGGAGTTTCGCCGGATCATCCAGATTCCAACCTACATCGACCCAAATATCTGAGTTTGCTACTTATGCATCAGACCTCAAATAAATTTCAGTCTGGCTTTACGATGGTGGAGTTGATGGTCGCACTGGCGCTGTCGATGACATTGAGCATTGCGGTCGTTTCCGTATTCGTGAACAACAGCCATAGTTTCACTCAGGATGACAACGTCGCACGAATGCAGGACGACGCTCGCCACGCGCTGCGCGAAATCGCATTCGACTTGAGTATGGCCGGGCACTATGCAGAGCTGCACATGCCCGACGTTGTAACTCAAGACGGCAGCTTGGCGATCGGTGTCGATTGTGGCCCGGCCGGAGACGTCAACTGGATCTACCGCACGGTTGTGCCTGGCACAGACGATTCGCTGTCGCTCACTGCCGTTGATAATGCGTCGAATGCGGATGCAGCTGCGGCGCACTCTTGCATCGCCGCGGGTGAGTTGCTTGAAGGTACTGATGTTATATCAATCAAACGTGTTGCCGGATCTCAATCTGCTGTACTGAGAAATGGTGGAATCTACCTGCGAACCAACGGCACTGTCGGCTTGTTGTATCGCTCGCCAGCGCCTGCGGCTGCGGCAATCATCGGATCGGATTGGGAATTTCGCCCAACTATTTACTTCATTCGGCAATATGCGAATGCGCCGGGTGACGGCGTTCCGACCTTGTGCCGAAAAATTCTGAATGGGGCTGGTCCAAGTATGGCGACCGAATGTATTGCTACCGGTATTGAGAATCTTCAGATCGAATACGGCATCGATACCAATGAAGATGGAAGCCCCGATACTTTTATACCGAGCCCGACATTGGCTGAGATGCAGAGTGTGGTTACGGCAAGAGTATTTATCGTCGCGCGGACTACGGATATCGATACTCGATACGAAAATGACAAAACATATTCGATAAGCAACTCGCCGGATTTCTTGCCGGATGATTCGTTTCATCGCCGCGTCTTTTCGACAAACGTGACAATCCAAAACATCCGCAGCATGAACAGAATGAGCCTTTAATATGAGCAATCAATTTCAGACTTCAAGACACAAACAAAGTGGCGCAATCCTTGTGATTGCGTTGATGTTTCTTGTCGCAATGACACTGCTAACATTGTCCTCGATGCGTTCCAGTAATATTGGTTTGCATATGGCGCAGAACGAGGAGTCTCGAATTGCTGCAACGCAGGCCGCTCAGGCTCTTGCTGATGCAATCGTTGCAAATCCGGCATCGACACCCGTCGTCGGAAACAGCGGGTACACAGCATGTACAGCAGGCCAACTGAATTGTGACCGCGTCGATCTGCCTGTCGAGAATCCGATCCTCTCCGCGGGCATAGCGGCGAATTACATCTCGGCGCGTGTACAAAGAACGGGTGAAGAATTTCGTCCGCCACCTCGTGTTGTGGAGTCGAGTATCGACAAATTTTCAAGCGCGTCATTCACTGTAACGACGACTTACGACCGTGTTGAAGACGGATTGGGCCGCCAGCAAGTCACCGAAGGTGTGCTTGTGCTGGTGCCAAAGCAGTAACACAGAATCTCAATAGAGAGTAATAGGTATGGATACCAAACTTCGAAAGCTTTCAATCACGACCTGCATGGCTGCCTTGATATTTATTGTCGGATCCGCTCAGGCAGATGATACGGATGTCTACATGAATTCCGGCGCTGGTCTTCCGCCCGGCAGCGAACCAATGGTCATGTTTTCTCTCGACTACCGTCCAAACCTGGGTTCAACAGCTTGCAACGGCGGCACTTGCGACACATTGATCACGGAAGGCTATATGAGTGCCACCGGCCCATATACCTTTTTCGATGTGCTGCGCGGGGCTCTTCGCAAAGTGTTCGATCCGCTCGAAGGCATAAAAGTCGGATTGATGTTGAATCACAACAATAACAACAACTGCGAAGGGTTCGGTCGCACAAGATGCAGCAACGGCGGCTACATCGCGATGGGCTTTGAGGCGTTTGAGAAAGGCGACGCAAATGGGGCGAAGGCCCGTTTTCATCAACTCGTTGATTCGATGCCTACGCCGCAGGGCAACTTAAGTCATTCGTATCAAGGCAAAGAGCTCTTCTTTGAGTTCTTCCGCTACATCACTGGGCAAAGTGTCTATAACGCACACAATGGCTATACGGACTATGCGTCGAGTTTCAAGACTAATCTCGATTTTGATAATCCGGCGATATCCTGGGATACCTCTATTGAAGCGGGGGCAAAGACGAGACCGTCTTACGTTAGCCCGTTAGATCGAGCGGGTGCATGTTCCAAGCTCTATACCGTCAACGTCATGTTCCAGGTGTCGAACCAGGATGACGACTCCGATGACGCGATTGAAGACCCAATTTCTTCCGGCGGCTTCGGTCTGTCGCAACGACAATTTCCGGATGTTCTTCAGTACCTCAATGATGCGGATCTGGCGAACGGAAAATATGGATCTGTGTCTGAGCTTGATGATAAACAAAATGTAATTTCCTACTTCATCGTCGACAAGACAAAAATCAACACGACAACGAAAGCTTATGCAAGGGCTGGCGGAACGGGTGTGCCACTTGCCCTTAGTGAAAATCCGGACGAGCTCGTTGCTACACTTCAGGAAATTTTCAAGCAAATTCTCAGTGTTAGCACGACTTTCGTCGCGGCATCAGTTCCGGTTAATGTCTTCAACCGCGCTGAGATAACCGACAATGTCTATATCGCGCTGTTCCAGGTCGATGCCCAGGCAAGGCCGTACTGGGTAGGCAACGTCAAGAAACTCAAACTGGAAGGTGCCAACACGTCATCAGCCGATGCGACGTTGGTTGACGCAACTGGCACACCCGCTGTTGCCGCCGATGGGCGCATACGCTTCGATGCACTGACGAGTTGGACCTTGCCTGCTTCACTGCCGCCTCCCGATCTGGACTCAGGGGAGGTTGCCGGTCGCGACGGCCGAGTCGTCGCGCGAGGTGGTGCTGGCCAACGAATTCCTGGCTTCGTCACTGGCAGTCCGCAAGAAGCCAACGGTTTGGGCGGACGCACGATCTACTACGACCGCACATCGGCGGCGCTGGCGGCTTTTAATGTCGACTCAGCAACGGCCTCGGCTCTGCAGTCCGATTTTGATGTCGCAACCACGACAGAGGCAGAAGCGTTGATCGCCCATGCCCGCGGGCTGGATATCGACGACGTGGACGACGATGGCGAGACAAACGAGGCGAGAGAATGGATATTTGGCGACGCCCTGCATTCTCGGCCACTGCCCATCAACTTCGGCTCGATCGGTGGATACAGTGATCCAACGAATCCGGCGATCTTCGTCGCAGTCGGCTCGGATGACGGCATGCTCCGATTGCTAAGAAATACCACCGCTGGCGGAAGCGAGAGCGGCGAGGAAGTTTGGGCCTTTATGCCGAGACGCTCCATGCAAGCGCAAAAAGTTCTGCGAGCTAATGGCACCGGAATGCAGCACCCATACACAATGGACGGTGCGCCGGTTGCGTTTGTGCAAGACAAGGATCGAGATGGTTCGATCATCTCCAGCGACGGTGATCGCGTGTATCTGTATGCCGGGATGCGTCGTGGTGGCAAAGCGTATTACGCCCTCGACATTACCAATCCGGAAAGTCCGAGACTGATGTGGACTATCGATGATGAGGACAATGACTTTTCCGAACTCGGTTACACGTTCTCGAATCCTCGCGTCGGGCTAGTCGATTCGGCTACTGGGCCGCGACCGGTTGTTATGTTCGCCGGTGGCTACGATCTGAACAAAGATCGGCGTGGAGTAATCGGATCCAACGATTCTGAAGGCAATGCCATCTACGTAGTAGATGCGGAGTCAGGTCAACTGATATGGAAAGCAAGGCAGGGCTCAGGTGGTGCAGGCGCCGGTGTTTTCGAGCACCCAGGGCTGGTTGACAGCATCCCGTCGACGTTGACGATTGGTGACACCGATGGTGATGGCCTGACGGACCGAATTGTCGTCGGTGATACGGGCGGCAATATCTGGCGCGCGGATATCGTTGGCAAAGACACAATCGACTGGAGTTTGACGCTGCTGGCTTCCGTTGGTCGTCATGCGAGCGCATCTCCCAGTATTGCCACAGATCGTCGTTTCTTCCATCGACCGGATCTGGTGCCAAGCAAAGATTCCAACGGGCTGTTTGATGGCGTTGTAGTCGGATCAGGTGATCGAGCGGACCCACTGGACAAAGGCGGGACTACTATTGACTTCACTTACATGATCAAGGATCGCCGAACATCGGTCGGAAGTGCGGTCGATACCGGCCTGACACACGTCGATTTTGGTGATGTTACGAGCAACTGCCTGCAAGGTAGTGGCGGCTGCGTTGTTAACCTTACTCATGGCTGGCGGCTGCAAATGGAAGAGCCAGGTGAGAAAATATTGGCGACTCCGCTAACGATCACAGGTAAGACGTTCTTCACTTCCTATCTGCCGCAAGCTAGTGGTGGCGCGACGGCATGCACACCTTCCGAAGGTGGTGGGCGCCTGTATGCCGTGTCAATGCAAAATGCTACGGCTGTCATAAACTACGATACCAGCGACGACGATCCCGACAACCCGGATCAACCGACGACAAAAAATGATCGTAGTGTAGAGCTTCAGTCGCTCGGTATTCCGGCGGAGGTTGTCACGGTTCCACCAAACAAGATTCTGCGGCCAGATCTGCAGATCGACAACATCGATGCGACCACTCGCTGGCGCACCTTCTGGCATTTGGCAGAAGATTCCGATACTTCGTCAACCATTCCGGTTGACCCAACTGTTCCCACAGGGCAATAAGATGACTATTTCTACAAGAATTAAGCGGGTGCAGCGCGGCGTTTCGCTGATGGAGCTGATGATCGTTGTTGCGATTGTCGGGATTATTGCATCGTTTGCATATCCGTCGTACACGCGATACATCGTTAATACGAAGCGCACCGCCGCGACGTCGACATTGCTGCAAATTGCAGATCGACAACAGCAGTTCTTCATGGATAACAAGCGCTACGCGAATGACCTCACCGATTTGGGTTTCAGTGCAAACCCGCTATTTGTGTCCGGCGACGGAGCGCCGGCTGCAGTTGGTGATACCGACACTGTGTATGTATTCGGGCTGGCGAACGTTGCTGCGACCACCTATACCGCAGTAGCTGCACCATTAGCGGGGCAGTTGAAGCGGGACACAGACTGCGGCACTTTGACACTGAATCAGGCCGGTGCTCGAGCCGCTACGGGAGCTGCAGACGACTGCTGGAGGTAGTCAGAAAAATCACAGTTGCGCTAAAACGAAAATGCCGCCCAAGAGGCGGCATTTTCTGTACTGCAGGCGTTAGAACTAGGCGGCGAGCGCTTTAATCCGCTTGTTCAGCCGGCTCTTATGGCGAGCGGCTTTGTTCTTATTAACGATGCCCTTGTTGATCATGCTGTCGATAACCGGTACGGCGTCCTTGTAGGCCGCAATAGCCGCATCTTTGTCGCCTGCATCGCATGCGTTGACGACATTCTTGATTTTGGTACGCATCAGGGAGCGCAAACCCATGTTGTGCTTACGGGTCTTCTCCGCCTGGCGGGCGCGCTTCCGAGCTGATTTGATGTTTGCCACTGGTTGTTACCGTGTCCTGCTCTCAAAGAGCCGCGTATTATTCGTGCCCGGAGGGGTATTGTCAATGACTAAGCGCACACCCCATGCGCGGCCGCTTTTTGGGCTAAACTCGGTAACCGTATGACGACGAAAAAAGTTTCCGGCCTCAAGCTGATGCTGAAGACCTCGGTCGTCAGCGGCATGACATTGGTATCCCGCATCCTGGGCCTCGTCCGGGATATCGTATTTGCCCGATATTTTGGCGCATCGCTGGTCATGGACGCCTTTCTGGTGGCCAATCGCATCCCCAATATGTTGCGGCGTTTCTTCGCTGAAGGGGCGTTCTCCCAGGGATTTGTGCCTGTTATGGCGCGCTATCGGGAGCAGCATGACCATCAGGACGCCCAGGAGTTTGTAGACTCGGTTGCCGGCACTTTTGGCATTATCCTGTTTCTCGTTACCTTGGTGGGTGTCGTCGCGGCGCCTCTGCTGGTAGCAATCGTCGCCCCAGGATTCGTCGGCACCGATGGCCGCTTCGATCTTGCCACGCTAATGCTGCGCTTCACCTTTCCGTACCTGTTTTTCGTCTCATTGACGGCATTTGCTGGCGGAATTCTGAACACCTATGGTCGTTTCGCCGTGCCGGCGTTCACACCGGTCATTCTGAATGTCGTTCTGATTACAGGTGCAATATGGCTGGCACCGCTGCTTGAGGAGCCGGGCATGGCGCTGGCGTATGCGGTTCTGGTTGCCGGCCTTTTGCAGTTGCTCTTTCAGATTCCATTCCTGCTGCGCATTCGAGCCCTGCCGCGCCCAAAATGGGCGATTCACCACAAAGGTGTTCGTCGCGTCATGACCCTGATGCTCCCCGCGATATTCGGGTCGTCAGTTGCGCAGATTAATGTGCTGGTTGGCGGCGTCATCGCGTCGATGTTGGGCGTCGGCAAAATCAGTCTGCTGTACTACTCCGACAGGCTAATGGAGTTTCCACTAGGCCTTTTCGGGATCGCGCTGGCAACGGTTACTTTGCCTTACCTTTCGCGCCAGCATGCCAACGGGTCCCATGAGGAATTCTCCGCAACCATCGACTGGTCAATGAAGCTCGTTCTTCTTATCGCGTTGCCTGCTGCTGTGGGTCTTATCGTTTTGGCTGAGCCGCTCGTTGCCACGATATTCTATGGTGGCGTATTTACTGCGGACGATGTGCGTATGACAGGTCTCGCACTGCAGGCGTTCGCGGTTGGTCTCGTTGGCTTTTCCTACGTCAAAATACTTGCACCGGCATACTTCGCCCGGGAGGATACAAAGACCCCTGTTCGCATTGGTCTCATTGCGCTGGCCGTTAATTTCGTCTTGAGTATTTCACTGGCCTGGTACCTTACATCGATCGGTTTTGCCGGCACTCACGCAGGTCTCGCCCTCGCAATTTCGGTCGCGGCGCTGCTAAACGGCTTGCTGCTATATCGTGGCTTGCGTCGAGACGGAGTACTGTATCACTCTGCAGGTTGGAGCCACCTGTTGATGCAGGTTATCGGCGCAAACGCACTCATGGGGTTAGTCATTCATTGGCTCGGGCGTCCATTAAGCTGGTGGCTTGAGGTGAGCAGCGTAGATCGGGTCACCTGGTTGGCGGTCATTATCGGCGCGGGAGCCGCAGCTTACTTTGCTGCGCTATTTGTATTTGGACTACGTCCATCAAAGCTGGGCATCAAGCCACACTGATATGCGCCTTATTCGACACATTAACGATATGCCGTTCGATGCCGTTGTAAGCGGCAGCGTCGTCACCATCGGTGCCTACGATGGCCTGCACCTTGGGCACATTTCGTTGCTTGAGCGCGTAAAAGCCGCTTCAGAATCTCTCGGCCTGCCATCGGTCGTCATGAGTTTCGAGCCGATGCCCAAAGAGTTCTTTGCGGAAACAAGCCCACCCGCGCGACTAATGCGGTTCCGGGAGAAATTCGACGCGCTGGCATCCCACGGTATCGACCTTTTCTATTGCCCTCAATTTGACGAGGAGATGCGCAGTATTGCGGTTGACGCATTTATCCGGCGAATCCTGATTCACGGCCTTTGTGCGAGGCACATTGTTGTAGGCGACGATTTTCAGTTTGCTCGCCGGAGAGAAGGAAGCTTGCGGCACTTGCAGCAGGTTAGTGGTCCGCTGGGGTTTTCGGTGGAGAAGATGCCCAGCATTGTTGTCGATGGCATAAGGGCGAGTAGTACGGCAATTCGTGAATCGCTATGGAGTGGGGACTTGCAACGCGCTACAGCCTTGCTCGGACGGCCTTACCGAATGTCAGGGAAGATAGTTCTTGGTGATAAGGTCGGCAGGAAACTGGGTTATCCAACTGCAAATGTCGATTTGCGGCGTCGCCAGAGTCCGGTCATGGGGATATTTGCAGTGCGCGTCCACGGTCTCGAGGGCGGTCCTCGGGATGCAGTCGCCAGTGTGGGAACCCGACCAACATTTGGCGGTACGAAACCGCTGCTTGAAGTGCATGTCTTCGATTTTGACGAGGATATTTACGGCCAATATATCCACGTGGACTTCGTCGCCCGTCTTCGAGGCGAGGTCAAATACGACGAGGTTGAGGAACTGGTTGCGCAGATGCACCGCGATGCCGACAATGCCAGATCGATTCTTGCGACAGATGCGGCTTGAGAGGAGTGTGCTTTGACTGATTCATCCGACACGGGGACGCGACGGTTCATCACCTGGATGAGCGTTGCATTGCTGGTGATCGCGGCCGACCAGGCAACGAAGTGGGCCATTATTGAGTGGGTGCAGTTGTACGGCAAGATACCGCTGAACTCATTCATGAATTTGACGCACCAGCGCAATACCGGCGCGGCATTCAGCTTCCTGGCAGATGCGGGCGGTTGGCAACGATGGTTTTTCGTGGTTCTCGCAACTGTTGTGAGCGGCGTTATCGTAGGCTGGCTCTGGCAGAGCAGAAAGCAGGGAGCGGTTCTGCTGATGGCTGGCCTGGGCCTGGTGCTCGGTGGTGCGGTCGGCAATCTGATTGATCGCGCGAGGTTGGGCTACGTTACGGACTTTATCCAGGTTTGGTTCGGTAGCTGGGCTTTTCCGTCATTCAACGTCGCCGACGCTGCAATCAGCGTCGGCGCGGCGTTGTTGATTATCGACGCGTTGTTCTTATCGCGTTCGGGTCCAGCAGTTGGCGTCGGGCGCTGAGGTCTTGCCGCCTCGGCCGTCAATATTGAAGGTCATGCACTTACCCGCCTCGGCATCGGCTTTCTGGTAGGTCGCAACAGCCGCAAAATCGTTGGCGTCTGCCGCCGTCACACTAACTGAGTAAGCTTCCGTGTCGGTAATGTAAGCGGCGCCCACCGGGAAGCCAAGCTGCGTCATGTCTGTCGTATAGGTATTGTTTTGCAGGTAGAAGCGCTCCTGGTTCTGCGCGATCTGCAATAACGCGGCCTTGGCTTCATTGCGTTTGGCCCTGGCGACAAACTCACGATAGTTGGGGTAGGCGATTGACGCCAGGATGCCGACGATCACAACAACGACCATCAGCTCGAGCAATGTAACGCCACGCATGTGGCGATACATTTTTCGAAGCTCGGTTCTGTGATTAGCACTCATCATTCGATACCGTCCTGTGTCCAGAGCGTGCGAACCGGGTTGTTTTCGAAGCCTGGATCAAAACACTCAACGCCCACGCAACCCAGTGGCGGAATCTTGCATGCATCGCCCACGCAATCCGGATCCGGGCTTGGGAAAAGAATTGTCGGTGACGGTGCGATACCACCCTGCTGCAGTGTGGTGCGGCGCTCATCATCCGATATCAGCGGATTCAATGTGTCTATATTCGGTACAATCGGATCGCCGTTAAGGGCACTCACACGGTACAAGAAGTTCGTTCCCTTGCCCGCGGCACAGGTTGCGGCCGCATTCGAATCGGGCGTGAACGCCACGAAGAAGATCTCATTGTCAAACGTCAATGAATCAGCCAGAACTTTCTCGTTGTACGGTAGTGTAAATTTCCAACCACGATCATTCGCTGTGATTACCGTTTGCGTTTTTCCACTTACCTCTACCAGGTCGGCATCTTTGACAATCGGATAGCTGTCGTATGCTGCTTGCGTCAGCTGATTGAATACGTCGCCATCCCGAACCGAGAAGAAGCGATCGGACGCAGTCAGGTCGAATGGGTGCGCACGATAGCCGGAGCCCACACTGATCGAAATGTAGCGGCGCTGTTGACGATTATCCGTAATCAAAGAGACGTCCGGCGAATTGTAGAATCGCCGAGTGTCGGCCTCCAGGGGAGTGGCGAGCCCCTCGGCACCAAGCTGCGCGATAACTCCGCCGGTGACGAGAGTTCCGGGAGGCTGGCCGTTGAAGACATCGAATCGCCATATTTGTCCGCCAAGATCGGTGGTGTACATGCGATCGGCCAAGCCATCGCCAGTTAAGTCAATGACACGAACGTCGTTGGGCAAGGCGCGATCCATCTCGCGACCCGGCGTCGCGAGTGTTAAATCTGCAGCTACGTCTGAGCTCGCGCGCCATAGCTCGGCACCGGTCTTGAGATCCAGAAAGAATATCCCGGCACCCGCTGCGTCCGGACTTGCAGGATGGCCAGACGTGTCATGCACCGTGTCATAACCACCGCCAATAACTACAACAGCTTTGTCAGTATTTTGAGTGACGGATGCGATATCCATGCGGGCAACAACTGGAGTTGACCAGCTTTCGCCAAAGTCCACCAGGTTTGAACTCCACAGCAGTCTCGGCGAATTCTTGTTGGTGACATCAAGTGAATAAAACGAGTTGCCACCGCGGCGCATGCCGAAAATCAACTGCACGAAGTCGCCGTCCACCGATTCCACAATCCCGTCACCATCGACATCCTTGACTACGGGTACGACATTGCCATCGAGACCGTACTGTTTGTACTTTGACCGTGGATCGAAATACAAACGCATCAGGTTGGACAGGAGTTCCTTCGGAATGAACGACCAAAGCTCTTTGCCCGAAGCTCCGTCAATAGCATGCAGGTAACCATCATTTGTTGCTGTAAAGACCACAACGTCGGGAGCATCTGCTGTGCCGCCGTAAACGATGGCAGCCGGCTGTGAGTGCAGCGGGTCGCCCATCGCTTTGCGAACGAGCGTTGCCGTATTGTTATCTTCATCGAGCAAGTCTTCACCGCGCGCCCAACGGATGAGGTCCTCCATCTCGGGTTCACCTGTCGCTCCGGTCAGGCCGAAATCGGCCGGCGAAAATACAGCTGTGTTGGACGGCGTTACGGCGTTTGCTGCGGCCGTCAGGTCGCTGCCACTGTTATTGGTGTACAAATTGCGCACCAATGGATCTGGTAACTGCTGTGCTGCGCCACCTTTTCTGACGTCATTGCCGTCGGCGGCACCAACGGTCCAATAGCTTTTCGCCGTCGTTGCGAAGAATCCGGTTGCCGGATCAACAGCGTTCGCGCCATTTACATCAACAATGCGGCTATCAAATATATCGTTACCGTTCGCATCAACAGTATGCGTCGTATCAACACGGTACTTCTTGAGGTTGCCTGGCCAATGGGCTCTGGCTTTGGCACCGAACGCCGTGATGTACATGTCGTTGAGATTTTGCGTACGGTTAAACGTATTCACCGAAACCGCGGGCGCCGAGAACGATAACGAACGATCGTTGATGTTGGCGATAATCGATAGCAGCGTCTTGGTCAGTGATTCGACGTCGTCCGCGAGAAAATATGATCCGCCGGAATCCTCGGCTGTTTCCTTGAGGATAGGCAGGTCGACCGTAAATCCAATCGTGTGCGTTGTTACAAACTGATCACCATCAGCAACAGGATCGACATCTTCAACTGACAAATACTGTGCGACATCATCCAAGCAATAACCGTCGCCGGCAGTTCCGTCACAGCCGGGATAGCCCAAGGCCCCCGCGAAGTTTGGCAAATTGCCGAGGAGTCCCGGTGTGTCGGTGTCACGTGTTGGCGCACCGTCAGTGAGTAATACATTGTAGTTTTTTGCGCAAACGTCCCACTCGGATATTTCATAGGTCATTGGATCCGAGGAGGATAAGGCATCGTCATCTGTCAGCGCCCAGCCAATTGCACCGTAATTCGCAGCCGCGCCGCGCCAGTACAACGCGCTCTCATACAATGTTTCTGACAAGGGCGTATAGCCATCGGCAGGCAGCGATGTAACAGCGTCGAGGACGTCCTGACGATTGGCGTCCAGATCGGTCAGATCGAGAATCACGGATCCGCCAACGCCCTCTTCGCCAGCTGGACCAGTGGGGTTGAAGCGCATCAGTCCGACATTCAGGTCATTGACTGAACTTAATACTTTCTTTGTGACCACTTTCATGATGGCCGAACGTGACATGACAACGTTATTCGGCAGCGCCTTCCAGTTCAGGTAGTTGCCGCTGTAGACCGTGTAGCTGATGTTGCGCGGTGCGCTACCCCAGGAGATGGCCTTCTTGACGTCGTCGGTCCAGAGGTCATTAAGGTCATTACCGGACTTAGCCCAAAGTCGCGTCGAATCGATGCCGTCACCATGTTTTCCGGAGTCGGCCTGGCACTCGACATATTCGGCTGAATACCCGGACGCCAGCGTCTGCCAGTTGGCTTTGCCGCTCGATAGTCCATCGGAGCCGCCGTCACGGTACTGAACCATTGTGTCGGTGTAGCTACCGATGCCGTCAATCTGCTTGCGGGAAAATTCGCAAACGTAGGCAGCGCCATCGACAAAATTATTGGTGGTTGCACAGTCCGGCGTCACGTCGACGTCCGTCCAGTAATATTTCGTCGGGTCACAGGAACCGACGGCGTATGTAATTGTGCTGTCATATGGATCGATCGTTGACTGTGTTGTCGTCATCGAACCTGACGTATCCAAAATGAACATGACGTTCGGCTTGGGTGTGTTTGCTGGATCAGGATTGACCAGCAGCAATTCGGTATCGTCTGCAATTGCGGGCATTCCCGTCAGCATTGCAACAGCACAGCCGACACTCATCCATGTGATTTTGCGTGTTGAGATCTTCATGATCTTGGCCTCAATCGTTAAATTCAATTATTAAAGCGAAACGGCGATCGAT
>Ga0316187_10001900_pt1 | contig 18240 bp, 15 predicted proteins | sample CroRivburrow1_MG_FD_204927 | JGI IMG/M metagenome (GOLD analysis project Ga0316187, IMG submission 204927) | Coastal sediment microbial communities from Maine, United States - Cross River worm burrow 1 | ecosystem: Environmental > Aquatic > Marine > Coastal > Sediment | place: USA: Maine...
CATCATGCCTGCACTGAGTGAATCAGGTATCCCGTTCCGCGCTGTAAAGATTCTGCCTTTGAACAGTCAGCCTGAGGTTCGCACGCTCAGGGCATTGGCCCGTGCACTGCTGCATCCGGCAGACCATGTCGCATGGGCAGCACTTTTGCGTGCACCCTGCTGCGGCTTGAATAGTGCCGATATGTTTGCGCTTATGTCTGGTGATGAGCGCCATCCCTGGGAAATCATCAGAGAGAACCGTTGCGAGACAACGCTGGCATCCAATGCCAGGGAACGGGTTGTACATCTCAAAGAGGCCATTGAGCCATGTATGAATGCCAGCGGTAAAATCGCTGTTCGGAAGCTGGTGGAGACGGCCTGGCTAAGGCTGAATATGCCCGGTTACCTGAATGAAACCGCAACAAAAAATGTGGGCAGTGTCCTGAAACTTATTGATGAGCTTGATGGCGACAGAACGGTTGCCGGGTTCATTGACTTCGACCTGTTTGATGAACGGCTTGAGAAGCTCTATGCCGCACCGAACAGTTCAAGAGAGGCCGCCCGGGTTGAACTGATGACCATGCATGGAGCCAAAGGACTTCAGTGGGATGTTGTGATTCTTCCGGCGCTTGGAAAACCACCTAAAAGTAGCCACTCGCCCCTGCTCGCTTTCACAAACATTGAAATCGGCCATAAAATTTCACTGCTGATCGCACCCAAAGGTGAGACCCGAACCAGAGATGCTCACTACAAAACAGTTCAGAAGATTGAGAAAGAGCGGGAGCGTAACGAGCTGGCACGCCTGCTTTATGTCGCCACGACCCGGGCAAAGACTGAACTGCATATGATCGGCTATCTCTCAAGCAGTGATGAGGCTACCAAAGGCTCTCTTCTCTCCCTGCTGCTTAAGCAGGGTGATGACTGCTTTGGTGCACAGGTATCATTCATAGAAGATGGTGAAGCGGTAAAAGCGAATAAACGGCTGCCACTTCAGCGCTTTAAAACAGTTCCACAACCCCCAATGCAAGCCGGGTCACTATCCGATCAGGAACCGGCTCATGAAATTGAGTTTGGCTGGGCTGGAGCAGAGGCAGCCCCGATCGGCAACACACTGCATGCGATACTGCAGCAGATCGCCGAACAGGGTGTGGAGAATTGGAACAGTGAACTGATCGATCAGGCAACTCACGCCATGCGACGCATGCTGATTGCGGAGGGGCTCTCTGGTGAGCTTCTTACATCTGCGCTGTCCCGTTGCATATTGGGTATGCAGCAAGCGCTCAAGAGCGAAAAAGGCCAGTGGATTCTGGCCGGCACTCACAGCGATGCCCACTGCGAGTGGCCGCTTAGCACGCTGCGCAACGGGCAGGCCTCTCACCGCATTATCGACCGAAGTTTTATCGATGAAGATGGAACCCGTTGGATCATCGATTATAAGACCGCTTCCCATGAAGGCGGCAATCTTGAGCTGTTCCTTGACAGTGAACAGCAGCGGCACACCAGGCAGCTGGAAGGATACCGTGATCTGTTACAGAAGATGGACCCGAAACGACCCATCAGAATGGGTCTCTACTTCCCTGTCGTGGATGGTTGGCGGGAACTGTGAAACTGGTCTACGCTAACAGTTCAAATGTGAGGGGAGATTAAATGAAGAAGTATCTACTGCTGATCGTCAGCCTAACTATCATCGTGGTTGGAGCACCATTTGCTACAGGCATGATGGCTGAAAAGCAGTACCATTCAACAATCCAGGCAAATCCGTTCAAGCCAGCACTACAACTTGAATCGCGACACTTTGAGCGGGGCCTCTTCAGCAGCCGGGCAACCACCTTGATTGAAATCACAGATCCTGCAGTCCGTGAAGCCCTGGCTGATGAACTCGGAAGAGATGAAAATGGAAAGGTGGGCCTTCTTATCCATCACCACCTCGACCATGGCCCGCTTATTTTCGGTAGCGGGCAGGGAATCGCCTTTGCCATAGCCAATGCAACACATCAGATCGAGTATAATGGTTCCGGTCAAAAATCAGGGAAGATGGATCTGTTTCAACTTGATACCAGACTCCACTTTGACGGATCACAGAGCCTCCTGATCAACAGCACAGAGATCTCAACAAAGAGTGAGAAAGCAACAACCACACTGATGCCTCTTTCAGCATCATTCGTGACCGACAAAAGCTACCGGACAATGAAGGGCAGTGGCGACTGGAAAGGCATGGTTTCGAAAAACAACCGGGGAGAAATATTGACCCTGTCTGACACCCGATTCGAACTTAATGCCGATAAGAGTGGCGAAATGTGGCTTGGACATATCTTTCTCACCCAGAGTTCCATTGCCCTGAATTCAGCAAAGAGAAGCTTGCAGGTGGATGGCCTGAAGCTTGAATCCAGATCATCCGAGCATGATGAGCGCCTGATCGACTCTACAACACAGATGTCGCTACAGCAGCTTAAAGCAACCGGAAAACTGTTTGGCCCCGGAGAGCTTAGCATCGCCATCAACAACATTCCTGCAACTGTACTTGAGCGCCTCAATACCATTCAACAACGGGCCATGAACGTTTCATCATCGGATCAGGCTTTTGCACTGCAAGCCGCCGGTATCGAAGCGCTGGGAGTGCTGCCGGAACTTTTAAGTCACGGCATCGTGATAAATATGGAGAGGCTCTATTTCAACACACCGGATGGTGAGATCGTCGGCCGCTTCAATTTAAGACTGCCGAAGAGCAATCCTGCATCGCTTCTGAATATCCCCTATCTGAAATCGATCATGGAGCTGGATGCCGGATTCTCACTGCCTGTGGCGCTCATCCCTGAGACCACCATGAAAAGGCAGATTCAACCGCTGTTAGAGCGGGGCTATCTGAAAATGGACGGGGAAACTCTGAAATCAGAGATCAGGATGCATGCCGGGGTTGTCACGATGAATGATAAGGTTGTTCCCCTGCCCTATTAGCTAGAACAAGCGTTCTTCGCCCGCGCCGGGAAGATTGTCTCCGCATCTTAATCAGATCCTAATAGCGACATGAAAACTGAAAGTCAGCTATGATATAGATGTAAAGGTAGCTATTCCTTAAATGGCATGTTTGTTACTTCTAACGGGCGCTTAACCCTTGCTGAGAAGGAGTCAGTTGAATGCGATGGCTAGATTATATCAGGAAAGTATTAGATCAGGCGACAGAGCGTAGAAAAGTTCCGGAGCGCAGAAAATTTATCAGGCACCCTGTTGATGTTGAAATTCATATATCCCCGGAACATCTGGGGGATCGCGAAAATGTGCCGATGAGTGATGTTGGCGGTGGTGGCCTTGCAGTCCAAACGAGTGTGTTTTATAAAAAGGGAACTCGCCTCAAAGTGCGTATACCTTATGTTCATCCACCATTTGAAGCGGTTGGCGTTGTTTGCTGGCAACGCATCCTAAATGATCAATATGAGATTGGTATACGGTTTCTGGATGAAGGTTCGACAATTCAGATCCGCATGGTGGAGCAGACCATCCAGATTGAGAAGTATCGAAAGCGGTTGGTAGCTGAGGGAAAAGCAGCTTCATTTGAAGATGCTGCCAGGGAATGGATTGAAAAATATGCTGCCGATTTTGAGGGCAACCGATCTTAACTCTTTCAGGACAGGACAGTAAAAGAGCGCCTGGCCTGCACCCAATTCACTTTAATTGAATGTCCGCTTCTGGCCAGAAGCGGACATTCGTACTTCAAAACAGCTAAACAACCTCTACCCACTTCTCCCCACCCCCTATGAATCCCTTCTATTTCTATAAATAGCCTATCTATTTCAACAAAACCCAAGTGTGCCGATCTACGACATCCCCAGATATTTATACTTTAGTGGGTTGACAAGGGTGCATTTGTGGACAATATTGGCGATTAGTGGGGATTTGTGGGTAATCCCCCTTACAAAGTGGAGAGGCAATAATTTATGTTCGAAGGTGAGCATACAGTAAGCATGGATGATAAGGGTCGCGTCAGCATTCCAGCTGGTTATCGCGAAACCCTTCGTCGCCTCTACGATGACGAACGTGTTGTTATTACCCGCGACTTCGATGGCTGCCTTCGCGTCTACCCGCCCAAAGAGTGGGAACGCACGGTTCTCCAAAAAGTTCGTTCTCAGAATGCAAATGACCCCAAGGTTCGTGCCTATTCGCGTTATGTCATAAGCCCTGCTACCACCTGCTCTCCAGACAAGCAGGGCCGTGTCCTTGTCTCCCCCACATTGAGAAAGGATGCCGATCTGAACAGGCAGGTTGTTTTTGCCGGCGGCCCGGATCACTTTGAAATCTGGGATGTAGATCGTCGCAACACCATGATCGAAGAAGCTCAAAAACTTCTGCTTGCTGGCGGACTGGACTTCTGATGTGCCAAACCACGGACAAGAATCTCACAAGGAGCATGTTCCTGTTCTCGCCAACGAGTTTATTGATGCGCTCTGCGTCGATCCCGATGGCAAATACATTGACGCTACCTTCGGCCGCGGCGGTCATAGCCGCATGCTGCTCAACCTCCTCTCCTCCTCAGGGCAGCTTATCGCACTGGATCGTGATCCGGATGCGGTGGCTGAAGGCAGGCGCCTTGAAGCTGAAGACCCGCGCTTCAGAATCTTTCACTCCGATTTCGGATCTCTTGCTGACGCTATCGAAAGAGCGGGGTGGGACAAGGTGACCGCCATCGGCTTCGATCTTGGTGTCTCCTCTCCGCAGTTTGACCAGGCTGATCGTGGCTTCTCTTTTCAACACGACGGGCCGCTGGATATGCGCATGAACTTCGAGCATGGCCAGCCCCTGTCTCAGAAGCTGGATCAGGTATCCGATAAGGAATTGGCGCAGATTATTCGCGAATATGGCGATGAGCGTTATGCGATGCGCATTGCAAAAGCAATCCTGCGCGCCCTGAAAGAGGGTGAACTGAACTCAACACGTGATCTTGAAAACGCATGCTTCCATGCTGTGCCCAAACAGGCCCGTTACGGCGGTGCTCACCCGGCGACACGCACCTTCCAGGCGTTGCGCATCTGGGTAAACGACGAATATGGACAGATTGAGGCAGGCATTCGGTCTGCAATGAAACATCTACTACCCGGTGGCCGATTGGCTGTTATCTCTTTTCACTCCGGTGAAGATCGCCGGATTCGCGACCTGATCGAAGCTGAGGTTCATCCATGTACTTGCCCGCCACAGTTTCCGATGTGCGTGTGTGGACGTATTGCATCCATGCGCTGGGTCCAGAAAAAACCGGTGCGCGCCTCAGAGGAAGAGACTGCTGCCAACCCGCGCAGCCGCTCTTCCATGCTACGCGTCGCAGAAGCCGTTGAAACGGGTGCGCCCCAATGATCAGCCGCAAGCTGTCAACCGCTCTGGTTCTCGGATCAGTCGCCCTGCTGGCGACCGCACAGGTATGGCTCTCCCATATACGTTATGAGCTCTCACTGGAGACCTCCCGTATCCAGAAAGAACAGAGCGAGCTGAAACGTGAAATGCATCAGCTTAATCTGGAGCTGGCCAGCCTTACCAGGCCTGAGAGACTGCGCAAAATCGCCCAGACAGAACTCGGCATGGCTCCGCCGCTGCCGATGCAGGTGATTCGCCCATGAGCCGCTACGCCACGAACGCACAGGAGAAAGTCTTCATCCGGCGTCGCCTGGAGGCGGTTGCGGGTCTGGTTGCTGTCGGGTTTCTGCTGCTGACCATTCGTGCGATTGACCTGCACTATCTGCAAGCCGACGAGTTGCAGGCAATGGCCGACAAACAGCATTTCCGCCAGTTTGAAACAGCCGCGCCACGTGGCCCGATCCTTGATACGCATGGACGCACACTCTCGGAGAGTATTGAAGTGCCTTCGATTGCTGCTATCGCACGTGAAGTTCCTGAGGCAGACATCGCCAAGCTGGCTGATGCACTCGGCATCTCTGAGAAAAGGCTCGTTAAAAAGCTGAATCGCAACAAGGGCTTTGTCTGGCTCGCCCGTCAGATTTCTCCTGCCACAGCTGAAAAGGTGATGGCGCTTCATATTGATGGTGTTCGCCAGGAGACCGAATGGCGTCGTTATCACCCGCTTGGCCCCGAAATCGGGCATCTGCTCGGCTTTGTCGGTATCGATGGTGATGGTCTTGAGGGTGTGGAGCGCAACTTCAACGCTACACTGGCAGGTACACCTGGAATCAGGCTGGTTCAGCGTGATGCACGCGGCCACTCGCTGCCCGGCGGCAGCTGGCTGAAAGATCCGACGATGGGCAGAACCATCCGATTGTCACTGGACAGCACCATTCAGAGTATTGCCTATGCAGCACTGGCTGACGGCATCCGTCAGCAGAATGCCAAGGGCGGTTCCGTGGTTGTAATGCGCCCTAAAGATGGCGCCATCGTTGCCATGGCCAACTGGCCAGGCTTCAATCCCAACAGCTTCGGCAACCATAAGCCGGGAGAGTGGCGTAACCGTGTCATTACCGATGTCTTCGAGCCCGGCTCGACATTGAAGCCGTTTGCCATTGCCGCCGCACTGGACTCCGGCAAATGGAAGCCGGAATCGCGTGTGTTCTGTGAAAACGGCAAGTATCAGGTTGGCAGCCATACCATCCATGATGATCATCAGGAGGGGTGGCTCGACCTGACCGGACTGATTTCACGATCCAGCAATATCGGAATTGCCAAGGTTGCGCTCGATATCGGTTCAGAGCGCCTCTATAACATGCTGGCGGAAGTCGGCTTCGAGCGCCGAAGCGGCATCGGATTAAGTGGTGAATCACCTGGCATCATACCACCCATCGGGCGATGGGGAGCGGTTGAAACCGCCAACATTGCCTTCGGCCAGGGGATTGCGGTCACGCCGTTGCAGCTTGCAACGGCCTTTTGCGTTTTAGCTAATGGTGGTAATTACGTGGCGCCGAAACTTCTCGCAGAGCAGGAGCCGGGCAAAATGCATCGTGTCATGCCTGAGAAAACAGCCCGCACCATCACCGCCATGCTGGAGGCTGCAACAGGCCCGAACGGTACCGGCAGCAATGCCGTACCTGCCGGCTATCGAGTGGCAGGCAAGACAGGAACTGCACAGAAGCCAAGCTCTGACGGCAGCTACGCCGATGACAAATTTACCGCTGTATTTGCAGGCTTCGCCCCTGCCGACAACCCTGAACTGGTCGTGATTGTGGTGATTGATGAGCCTCAAAAATCGATCTACGGCGGCCAGGTGGCAGCACCGGTATTTCGCAATATTGTTGCCACAGCACTCCCCTACCTTGGTATCTCTCCAAGCCAGACTGAAACACCGCAGTGGCAGCTGCTGAATACTTCACTATCCGACAACAGCGACATTGCATCACGGAATTCACTGATTCGCCTTTCGCTCAGGGAGGCAAGAAAGATCGCCTCTGCACGTGGATTCCAGCTTCGTACCCATGGTACCGGCTGGATCAGCCGGCAGGAGCCCCACTCTCTGGATTCAATCGTTTCCGGTGAGATGGTGGAGGTGTGGCTGGATGAATAGCCTAAACCTGCCTCCAAGAGATCTTTCTCAGCTATCGAAGATCAAGCCAACCCAGGATGTGTCGATCACAGGTGTCTGTGATGACTCACGCAACATTGTGCCTGGCGATGCATTTATCTGCCTGCCACGCACAACAACGGCAGCGGCAGACTATATCCGTCAGGCCGAAGAGGCGGGCGCAAAAGCAATCATCACTGTTGGCCATCCATACCCTTCCAGCCTGCCATGCCTGCATCTGCCAAGCATGAATGAGGTCGGCAAGCTGCTCAGGGCGTGGTTTGCAACCGAAAACTGCAACGTGAACTGTGTCGGCGTTACCGGTACGGATGGCAAAACAAGTATCGCCTGGATGCTGCGTGAAGCTCTGTCGCGTCATGTTGACAGCGCATGGTCGGTTGGAACACTGGGGCTGGTCCGCAATCCGTCCGATGTTGAGGATCTGGGCAATACCACCCCATCCCTGCTTACTTCTCATCGGCTTATTGCCCTTGCAGAGCAGCAGGGCCTCGATGCGCTGATCATGGAGGTCTCATCCCACGGCATTGAACAGGAGCGCGTAGCTGGCATCCCGTTCAGCGCTGCCATCTGGAGCAATCTTGGCCATGACCATCTGCAGGATCATGGTGGTTTTGAGGCCTATGCCGCGCTGAAAGCGCGGTTCATTGTCGACACGGTCCGTCAGGGTGGCATCGCCATCTGCAATGCTGATGATGAAATCATTCGCCAGCTCATCGGGCAGCATGGCATTGACGCACACTGGTATGCGCACGGCCTCTATGCCAGCGATGCCAATCATAATATTGACCTGACATGGGAGCAGGAGCTTCCGGGCATGGTCCGTCTCTCCTACCAGAGCAAAGAGATATGCATCGAAGATGTTCCGGCTGGAGATTTTCATGCCGAAAACCTCGCCGCAGTTGCATTAACACTGATTGTCCACTTCGGTCTTGAGTTTGAGACACTCCCCACCCTGTTGCAGGGGATCAGCACACCACCGGGAAGAATGCAGCCATTGGATATCGGTCGCTGGCAGGTCTTTATCGATTACGCACATACGCCAGAGGCGCTTCAGCGCTGCCTGACAACCGCCAGAACACTGACGCGCAACCGTCTCATCGTGGCATTTGGCTGCGGTGGCGAGCGTGACCGTGAAAAGAGGCCCGAGATGGGCGCTATTGCCGTGGATCAGGCCGATCTGGTCTGGATCACTTCGGATAATCCGCGCGGCGAGCCACCTGAAGTGATCGCCTCGGAGATTGAGAGCGGCATGCCCAAACCCTACCCGGCCGAAGTGTTCCTCGAGCTGGATCGCCGGGCAGCCATTGCGGCAGCCATAAATACCATGCAGCCAGGCGATACCGTTGTCATCGTCGGCAAGGGGCATGAAGCTTACATGGAGATTTCGGGGAACCGCACGCCATGGAGTGATTTCGACATTGCCGCTGACTGCCTGCACCTCAAAGAAGATCAGAGGATGCAGTTATGCGCATGACCGGTCTTGAACTCCAGAGAGCGACACGCGGTGCGTGGCAGAAGGGAATCCCAGAATCGATCGGTGGTATCAGTACCGATTCAAGAAATTTTGTCGAAGGACACGCATTTCTTGCACTTCGTGGCCCCAGCTTCGATGGCCATCGTTTTGCCGAGCAGATTTTCACCAGGGCATCGGCCATGATTGGTGATGCACAGGGTGTACACCTGTGGGAGGGCTTTGAGACCCCGCAGCTTCAGGTTGAGGATACATTGGCCGCACTGGGTGATATCGCCAACGCATGGCGCAACCAGCTGAACCAGACCACTGTGATTGCTATTACCGGCTCATATGGCAAGACCACAGTTCGCTCCATGCTGGCCCATATCTTCACTTCACTGAACCGGGACACCGCAGCGACGCATGCCAATCTCAACAACCTGATCGGAGTTCCAACCACACTGCTGGGTATTGATGAGTCGGCTGAGATTGCCCTGATCGAGTGCGGCATCAGCGAAGAGGGCGAGATGCAGCGCCTCTCCGAAATCGTGCAGCCGGATGTTGCCGTGATTACCGGGCTGGCTCCGGCACATAGTACGGGTCTTGGCGGCATGAAAGGTGTAGCCCGCGAGAAAACCGATCTGCTCAGCCACCTGCTTCCACAGGGCTGGTGTGTGCTTGGCGAGGGTGTTGCAAAACAGCTGAGCCAGCATGACCAGACCATCTCTGTTGATGCTGTCGACATGGACCAGGGCGATGGTGAAGCCGTTCAGTGGAGTTTGGTCGGAAAGCGTTTGACGCTGAGCCACAAAGGAGAATCGGCAGAGCTTGAGTTGCCACTTCCTGCCCATCACTGGGCTGCCAATATGGCGCTCTGTGCAACCATCGCACTGCGCTACTTCAACCAGCAGAAATCTGGCCCTAAGCCACTATTTTCAGAACTGGCTGCATCGCTCTCCAACTGGCAGCCCGTGGAGGGCCGCATGCACATCGCCAGCGGTATCAATGGAGCCACCATCATGGATGACAGCTATAATGCCAATCCTGTCTCCATGCAGGCTGCCCTAGACACGCTGGCCAAGCTTCCTGGACGCCACATCGCCATTCTCGGCGACATGGCCGAGCTGGATGAACCGGTTCATGCCCACCGTTCACTCAACCTGTCAGGTATCGATATGTTGATTCTTGTCGGCAGCGAGATGAAAGCGGTAAAGCTGGAGAGTCCAGATGCCATCTGGTTTGCCACAACCAATGAAGCTGTGGCCTGGATGGAGGAGAATCTGGAGCAGTTTAACAGTGACGACCACATTTTGATCAAGGCATCCAGAAGCATGCAACTGGACCGAATTGTTCGTGCCATGGTTAACCGGGAGGGAATTCATGCTCTATAACCTCCTCTACCCGCTGGCCGACCAGTACTCCCTGTTTAATCTGTTCCAGTACATCACCTTCCGCACAGTCTATGCGCTTATTACTTCGCTGGTTCTCTGCTGGATTCTCGGCCCCTTCTTCATCAAGTGGCTGACAGCGAAACAGGGAAAGGGACAGCCGATCAGGGATGATGGTCCGCAGAGCCACCTGAGAAAGCAGGGCACGCCAACCATGGGCGGGCTGTTGATTCTGCTCAGCTTCACTCTCTCCACGCTTCTCTGGGCAGACCTCTCCAACAGCTTCATCTGGCTCGGTCTGATGCTGACGCTCGGCTATGGCCTGATTGGCTGGCTTGATGACCATTTGAAAATCAGCAAACAGAATTCGAAAGGGCTGGCAGGCAGGTGGAAGCTCCTGCTTCAGCTGCTCTTCGGCGGTATTGCGGCAGTTGGCCTCTACCAGATGACCGAACCCATGGTTGATATCCCCTTCTTCAACTTCCAGTGGGATCTTGGGCTCTGGTATCTGCCATTTGTCATCTTTGTACTGATCGGCACCTCCAATGCGGTCAATTTGACTGATGGGCTTGATGGCCTGGCAGTAACCCCGACCTTCATGGTGGCGATTGCACTCGCCGTCGTGGTTTACCTATCCGGCCATGCCCACTTTGCAAAATATCTGATGATTCCATATGTCCCCGGTGCGGGCGAACTGACCATCTTCTGCGGCGCCATGGTAGGCGCATGCCTCGGTTTTTTATGGTTCAACACTTACCCGGCTCAGGTTTTCATGGGTGATGTGGGTGCATTGGCGCTGGGCGGCGCCCTCGGGTTTGTCGCCTGCGCCGTGCATCAGCAGTTCCTGCTTGCCATTGCCGGAGGAGTATTTGTTCTGGAAGCTGCTTCGGTGATTGTTCAGGTCGCCTCATTCAAGCTGACCGGCAAACGTGTGTTCCGCATGGCTCCCATCCACCACCACTATGAGCTTAAAGGTTGGGCGGAGCCGAAGGTTATTGTCCGTTTCTGGATCATCTCACTCATTCTTGCACTCGTGGCTCTCTCCACGTTGAAGATCAGGTGATGGCGACATGAACAAATCGATCACCAACAACGCCATCCTCGGCATGGGACAGACAGGCATCTCGCTTGCCCGATTCCTGCTTCGCTGCGGCGAGCATTGTGATGGCTTTGATGAACACAAAGTCAGACTTCCGAACGACCTGAAAATGCCGCTTCACATTGGCAAATTCAAGACAGCGAAGCTGAGCCAGTACAATCGGGTGATCGTCAGCCCTGGAATTAACTGGAACAGTCCGGTGCTTGTTGAACTCAGAAAGAAAAAGGTCCCCATCTGTGGTGATCTCGACCTTTTCCTTGAAAATTACCGGGGGCCAATCATTGCCATTACTGGCACCAATGGAAAGACCACCACAACCTATCTGGCAGAACTGATGCTGGAGACGCTTCCCGGTGGTATTGAGGCAGGCGGCAATATCGGCACGCCAATGCTGGATCTGCTGCGCGATAACCGTCAGCCAGCGCGGATTGTACTTGAGCTATCAAGTTTTCAGCTTGAGCGTAGCAGTGGTATCAAGCCCAACTGGGCCGTATTGCTCAATTTCCAGTCCGACCACGCAGACATGCACGCCTCTCCAGATGAGTATCTGGCAGCAAAACTACGCATGTTCGAAAGGCAGGGAGAGGGTGACACCTGTATGTTCCCGGCCGATCACATCTGGGATGATCAGGTATGGGCACTTGGTCAACGGGGGGTTCGTGGCCTCCGTTTCGGCCACTGCGATGAGAATGATGCGGCATCAGATCAGCTCTCCTCAGGCATTATGAATACTTCAAACGGCCCGGTGCTCTTCTGGCAACAGGGTGGCCAACGTAAAATTATCCCATGCGAACAGATTCCGGCACGCGGTGCACATCAGCACATGAACATGGCCGTTGCGGCACAAATCGCTGCCGATCACGGTGTAAGCCATAATGTGATCCATGAAACCATGATCTGTTTCAAAGGGCTGAGGCACCGTCTGGAGCACATCGGCATGAAGGCCGGCAAGGACTGGTTTGACGACTCCAAGGCGACCAATCCCGACGCCACCATTGCGGCCCTGAACTCTTTTGAGAAGGCTGTCTGGATATGCGGCGGGCTGAGAAAGGGTCTCAATCTGGCCCCCCTTGCTCCCGTGGCACATAAGCATGTCTCACACGCATTCGTTATTGGAAAAGATACCGCTCCATATGCAGAAATGCTGGAGCAGGCTGATGTGCCCCATACCATTGCAGGCGACATCAAGCAGGCCGTCTCCATGGCTTCAAAGCTGTCGGGAAATGATCCGGTGCTTCTTTCGCCTGCCGCTGCCAGCCAGGATCAATTTAAAAATTATGCTGAGCGCGGCAAGGCCTTTTCAGAAGCCGTTGAAAGCTTGGGAGGTGATGCATGACAATTTTGCAGGGGCAAGCGGCAATGGCCTGCCGCGCGATAGTTTCCTCTGATTGTCAATCTGCACGGTCTTTCCGCCCGCAGGGTGGAGCACATGGAGGTGCGACATGAGTAATCGAATTGCGCCTCCCGACCGGGTTGTTTCAGGCTGCATCCTGCTACTGCTCACGCTCAGTATCGTTATGATTGGAAGTGCCAGCCTCAGTGTGGCTGAAGCACGTTTCGGCGACCCGTTCAGAATCATCTCCCACTGGGTTTTCTACATCCCTGTCGGGCTTCTTCTGGCCTGGGGTGTTTCACAGGTGCATCCGAACTGGTGGAGAGCTGCAAGCCTATCCCTGCTTGGCCTGATGTTGCTGGTGATGCTCTCTGTCCTTATTTTCGGCGTAAAAATCAACGGCGCAACCCGCTGGTTCTCACTGGCTGGCTTTACCCTGCAGCCGGTTGAACTGCTTAAACCTGTCGTGATTCTCTATCTGGCATACTATATGGCAGCCTTTCCGGATCGACTTAGAAGCTTTGCCAGTGGTCTGGCACCTATGCTGGTGATAGTAAGCATTGCCGCACTGCTTCTGCTGTTGCAGCCTGATTTCGGCAATGCCGCACTGCTCATCATGGTCGCCTTCTGCATGTGGTTTGTCGGCGGCGTTCCACTTCGCCACCTCTTCGCGCTTATCTCTGCAACCATTCCGATCGGCCTGATCGCCATCATTGCCGAGCCTTACCGGCTCAAACGCCTTCTCAGCTTTACCGATCCATGGGCCGATCCGTTTGGCAGTGGTTATCAACTGGTTCAATCGATGATCGCCTTCGGTTCAGGCGGTGTTTCCGGAAGTGGCCTTGGACAGAGTGTACAGAAACTCTTCTACCTGCCGGAGGCATTCACCGACTTTATTGCAGCCGTACTGGCAGAAGAGCTCGGCCTGGCAGGCACGCTGGCACTGATTACCATCTTTATGGTGCTTATCTGGCGCGGCATGAAGCTTGCCATGCAGGCCAAAGAGCCGTTTGAACGCCTGTTAATCCTGGGCTGTATCCTGTTAATCGCCATATCATGCATGATCAACCTCGGGGCGGTGATGGGAATCCTGCCAACCAAGGGGATGCCGATTCCATTCTTCTCCTATGGCGGCAGCGCACTGTTTGGAAACTGCATTCTGATCGGACTGATTCTCTCGGTTCAGCGTCATCAACCAGATAATCGGCCGCTTCATAACAGTCGAACCATTGAGGCACTAGCATGCCGATGAGACCGATCCTCTCCATTGCCGGTGGCGGCACCGGCGGGCATGTGATGCCCGCCCTGGCACTTGCCGATGCAGCGCGGGAAGCGTGGCCTGAACTGAAGGTTCAGTTCATTGGTGCCGAACGCGGGTTGGAGGCACGCCTTCTACCTGAGCGGGGTGAGGATGTCCTGTTGCTATCGATGCATTCCGTTCAAGGTGCAAGTCTGGCTCAAAAATTGCGCGTACTTTTATGGGAGCTTCCAAGAGCGGTCTGGCAGGTTCGTTCACACTGGAAGAGTGAGCCCCCCCATCTGGTTGTCGGTGTTGGTGGTTATGCCAGTGTCACCGGCGTACTTGCAGCACTGGTCAGCCGTATTCCGGTGATTCTCTATGAGCAGAATGCCGTGCCGGGTATGGTCAACCGGAAACTGGTCCACTTCTGCAAAAAAATCATGCTCGGCTTTGCCGAAGCAGCCCGGCTTCTGCCTGCCGAAAAGAGCGTTACAACTGGCAACGTGGTCAGAGAGGATATCGCCACCATCAACTGGCTGCCTCATAACCCACCACGACTGCTCGTTCTCGGTGGTTCACAGGGAGCCGCATTCCTCAACGACAACATTCCCGCCGCATGCCAGCTTCTGAAACAGCGGGGACGTGCGTTTAAAGTGACCCATATCGCCGGGGCAGGCAGTGCCGATAGTGTCGGCAAGGCGTACAGGGAAGCTTCAGTCGAGGCTAAAGTGCTTGGTTTCTGCAACGACATGCCAAAATTCTATGCCAGTGGCGATATGATGATTGCCCGTAGCGGTGCCATGACCGTCGGTGAGGCTGCTGTCTGCGGCATGCCGAGCATCTTTGTGCCGCTGCCGCATGCGGCTGACAATCATCAGTTTTATAACGCCAGGGCAATGGTGGAGCATGACGCTGCCATCATTGTTGAGCAAAAAACCAGCTCTGCTGCCGGGTTGGCAGATGAGATTGAGAAGGTGCTGTTTGATTCGATTCGCCTTTCAGCCATGAGCCAAGCAGCCAAGAAGCGGGCATCGACAGAGGCTAAAGCGCGTCAGCTCAAGACGATCAGCACCTATCTACCGCTGTTGGAGGTGAACGCATGAAAACCCGTATTCAATGCATCCACCTGACAGGCATCGGGGGCATCGGCATGAGTGGTATTGCTGAGCTGCTACATAACCAGGGATTTTCCGTTCAGGGCAGTGATGCCGCTGAGAGCCCCAATGTGCGTAAGCTGCGCTCCCTCGGCATCACCGTTTATATCGGCCATAGCACTGAAAACATTGGCAATGCACAGGTTGTGGTCACATCCACGGCCATTGCAAAAGATAACCCTGAAGTAGCCTTCGCCAGAGAGCATGGCATTCCGATTATTCCAAGGGCTGAGATGCTGGCTGAGCTGATGCGCATGAAACAGGGCGTTGCCATCGCAGGCAGCCATGGGAAGACGACGATCACGTCAATGATTGCACATGGTATGGAGGCAGCCGGGCTTGATCCGACCTATGTGATTGGCGGTCGGCTGATGGCAACCGGTGATAATGTTAAATTGGGCGGAAGCCCATGGCTGGTTGCTGAGGCAGACGAAAGTGACGGTTCATTCCTTCGCCTTGCTCCTATCATTGCTGTGGTCAGCAATATCGATCCGGAACACCTTGATCACTACGGCGACTTTGATCATCTGATGGAGGCATTTCGTCAGTTTGTGAATCTGACCCCTTTCTACGGACGCGTGGTTCTGCACCATGAACACCCTAATGTTGCATCGCTTCGTGAAGGGCTGCACAAACCGATTACCACTTACGGCAGCAGCCCACAGGCCGACCTTCATCTGATTGATGTGACGCCGGATGGTAGCGGCCAGTTGCTCACCGTCGGCATCAGGGAAGAGACGGAACGGTGCAGCTTCAGACTGCCGATGCCGGGCAGGCACAATGCCGAGAATGCGCTGGCGGCCATAGCTGTGTTGATGGATCTGGGTGTTGACATTGACACCATCAGACAGGGCATGGAGAGCTTCGCTGGCATTCAGCGCAGATTCCAGTCTGTCTCATCTGGCGCGGGCGTTCTTGTTGATGATTATGCACACCATCCGAAAGAGGTCAGTGCAACACTTGAGGCGGCTGCATCATGCTGGCCGGAGAAAGAGCTCTCCGTCATCTTCCAGCCACATCGCTATAGCCGCACCCAGGATCTTATGGATGAGTTCATGGGCTGCTTTGACGTAGCCCATGAAGTGGCACTACTACCGATCTACGCCGCAAGCGAACCCCCTATCGAAGGCGTAACCACTGAAAAAATGGTTGAGGGGATGCGAGCACGTGGACACAAGCATGTCTCTCTCTGCCCGGACCTTGAGAGCGCGGAGCAGGATGCATTGCAAAAGATTGAAGATGGTAAAGTAGTAATCCTGATGGGAGCCGGTTCCATTGGAGGCTTGGCGCAGCGCCTGCGTGATATCATCTCAGGGGCCGATTCATGAGCTGGCAACAGAGCATATCGCTATTGGGACGCTTCGATGAGCAGATTTCGCTCGCTACCCACACCACACTGGCAATCGGCGGTCCGGCTCGCTGGTACTTCCGCCCCAGCGGAGAGGCCGAACTGGCCGAAGCGTTGAAACTTATACCCGTTGAAACAGCTATTCTGCCTTTAGGCCGTGGAAGCAACTTGCTGGTTTCGGACCAAGGCTTTGATGGTGTTGTTATCGATTTCGGTGAGCTCGATGCTATCTCAACAAAGAGTGTCAAACTCAGGGCAGAAGCCGGAGCACGCATGGGTAAAATCGCCCAGCACTGTGCTACACAAGGCCTTACCGGTCTTGAGTTTATGGCAACCGTCCCCGGAGATCTGGGAGGTGGTATCGCGATGAATGCAGGTGCATTCGGCCAACAGGTCTCCGACACCCTGCACTCAGTTCGCCTGCTGCTTCGCAATGGTGAAATCAGCACCCTGAATCGTGACCAGTTGCAGATGGATTACCGTCATACCGAACTTCCTGAAGGTGCGGTGGTGATCTCCGCCCGTTTTGAACTTCAAAGCGATGACGCTGAAGCGATTCGTGACCGGATGCGTGAAATGCGCAAACAGCGCAGCAACACCCAGCCGTTGTCACTGCCCAACTGTGGCTCTGTCTTTAAGAACCCACCAGGTGATCACGCTGCACGCCTCATTGAAGCTGTGGGGCTGAAGGGGACGAAAATCGGCAATGCCCGCATCTCCTCCACGCATGCCAACTTTATTGTCAATGAGGGCAAGGCTTCCAGTCGTGATGTGCTGGCACTGATCAGCACTGCCCAAAAGGCCGTTGAGGCGCAGTTCGGCATCCGGCTTGAGCCGGAAGTACGGATTCTGGGAGGTGAAGCATGACAATTTTGCAGGATAGCAAAATTGTACGGTCTTTCCGCCCGCAGGGTGAGGGGCTTGGGTGCCCCGAATCACATGGAGGTGCGACATGAGCGCCTGTAATGCAATCACCTTCCGCAACGTTGGCGTGCTAATGGGCGGCAGCTCCAGCGAGCGTGAAATTTCGCTGCGGTCAGGAAAAGCCGTGTCGGCTGCTCTCAAACGTTCAGGCATTCAGGTGTCAGAGATTGACCTGAATCACCACTGGCCGGAACAAATTCAAAATTCCAAGATTGATGCGGCATTCATCGCCCTGCATGGAACACTGGGTGAGGATGGTGCTATTCAGGGCCTGCTTGAGATCATGGGCATCCCCTACACCGGCTCCGGCATTACCGCTTCAGCACTCTGTATGAACAAACAACTGAGCAAGAGCGTGCTGGAGAAGGCAGGTATTAAAACACCTGTAGCAATCAACATTGAGAGTGACGGCCCTCTACGCTATCCAGTGATCATCAAGCCTGTGGCCGAAGGCTCCAGCGTCGGCCTGCACTTCTTAAACAGCAGGGCGGACTGGGACGCTCTTGATATCGGCAACCTTGCAGGTTGGATGGCAGAGATGCCGGTGAACGGGCCGGAGATCCATGTCTCCACTCTCAATGGCAAGGCACTACCTCCTGTTGAGATCGTTCCAAAATCCGGCGTCTATGACTTCGAATCTAAATACACAGCCGGTGCAACCGAATATTTCTGTCCTGCCCGCATTCCTGCCGAAACGCTGCGTCTCTGCATGCAGCGTGCAGAAGAGGCAGTAGAGGCAACCGGCTGCGATGGCGCTCCGCGTGTCGATATGATCGTCGCCGACGGTGGTGAGCCTGTCGTTCTGGAAGTGAACA
>Ga0316187_10001902_pt1 | contig 18228 bp, 14 predicted proteins | sample CroRivburrow1_MG_FD_204927 | JGI IMG/M metagenome (GOLD analysis project Ga0316187, IMG submission 204927) | Coastal sediment microbial communities from Maine, United States - Cross River worm burrow 1 | ecosystem: Environmental > Aquatic > Marine > Coastal > Sediment | place: USA: Maine...
ACGCGCCAGCGTTTGACGAGGACGATTTCGCCTGGAAGATATTCGGCGGATACAACTTCGGTCTTACGCCGATTTTCGACCTGGGTATTGAAGGCGGCTACGTAAACCTTGGCAACCCATCGGTAGAAATCCTGGATGTTCCGGTCTCAATTGAGACAACCGGCTGGGATATTTTTGGCGTGCTTGGCTTCGATATTGGTCCGGTCGGCATATTCGGCAAGGTTGGATATCTCTATTGGGATGCCGATGCCCTCATTGATGATGTTTCCGGGAGTTTCGACGGAAGTGATCTTGCCTACGGGCTCGGCCTTCGTTTCAATCTGGCGTCGCTTGAAGTTCGCGGCGAGTACGAGATTTTCGACATCGAGGACGCTGAAGATGTTTCGATGTGGTCGTTAGGCCTCGCTTACCATTTCAACTAACAGTTAGAGACTCGGGGTCGCCGCCGCCTGGCGGCGACCCCGGGGTTTGTTTTTATCTGAAGAAGAAGCGCCCACCGATCGTGAAGATGTCGGTGTCGCCACCAAACTCGATACTCACGCCAGCCGCAAACTTCTTGTTGATGTAGTAATCGCCCGCGATCTCGAGCCACGTATCGCCGTCGCCGGCTGTCGTGTAATTGACAAATCCGCGAACCTCGAACTGAGGTGTGATCAGGCCTCGGGTACCGCCCGAGAATTTCACGCCATTGTCGCCATCGCTGCCGTCGACGTTCACGTTGACGTACTGCACCAGGGCGAGGAAATCGAAGTCGCTGTTGTAGTGCCAGATATAGCCACCACCCAGCTGGAACAGATCGGCATCGACATTGTTGTCGAAATCGAGCGTCGTGATGCTGCCAAGCAGCAGGAAGTTATCTCCCACGTCGATCGAACCACCGAACAGAAACCCGTTCCCACCATTGGCGTCTACGTCGAGGTATCGAAGCTCGAGATAGTTGTAATTTACGCCACCGTATTGCGATTGCTGTGAGTTTTGTGCGTTAGCCAGGCTGCAAGCGAGCAGGCCGGCCAAAAGAACCAGAGTCTTCATTGTATTTCTCCATTGCCCAAGCTGGTATCACCGGATCTTCCGAATCCACCGGCTGATGGCACGCATGTTAACGAGGCTATGCCGAGCCTGTCCACTGTCACATCGAGGCTGCGAGGTTCTTCGCTCTACGGCTGGGGAGGAACGGGCAGGTAACACATTTCCACGAGGCGCTCCTGGACCAGCGCCGGGTCGGAGATCACATCGTAGAAACTCTCGAGATAGGAACGGACGTGTCTCTTTGTGCGCCGGGAGGCCGGCTCCAGTTCATCAATGATGCGGTAAAAAGCCTCCTCCTTGTCGAGGAACGCTTGCAGCGTTTCGGGGAGCATGTCGTTGGCGGAGCACAAGCCTCGATAATATCTCTGGCTTACATTGGGAATCGGGTAGCGCGGGTTCGGCTGAGCATAAGGCGCATTGACGAAACCCGAAAAGTCGAAGTCGAAGGGTAACTGCGTGTAGGGCGGTCCATCGCCTTCAGAAAGGACATCGGAGTTATGGCAGCACTTCTTTTTTGGCTCGGGGTTAACCAACGAATACTCCGTGTTGCCGATCATGTACTGAAATACGTTGACGAGGTTTTGCCGCCTGGAGTCGTTCTCCGATTCCTGCAGGCTCCTTTTCTTGACTATCTTGAACCCGTTGCGTTTTGCGACGGCTTTGTCGTCCTCGATGACAAAACCATAGCGAGTGAGCGGCTTGTCCTCGGGGTCCACGTAGGTGATATGAAAAAGGCGCGTGGCGTAACTGATGTCAGAGAGTTCCTGGAACAATCGGTAGGCGAGATATTCTCGCAGCAGGAGTTGCTCGTAGCCGACGACATTGGTCTGACAATGCGTAACCAGCTTTAATTTGTCCTGACCCGCGAACAGCGTGCCGGCTAAATCGCCTTTTTTGAAGTTCAGGAGTATGGGTGCAAAGTCGCAATGTTCCGGATCGCGTCGATAATTGCCACGGGTACGGAACTTCATCCCCAGTAGCCGCTCGGTCCCGTCAGCTTCGGTGTAAGTAAATCGACCCTGCAGATACGCCGAATCCGGCCGCACCAGCATCAGCGCTTCGATCGGGCCCTCAAGCGTGACATCGAGCACCGTATCATCGGCAAACAACGGCGCCATGCCCGCATCGCTGTGTGGCTCGTCGGCGTGCGCCGAGGTCGCGGCAAGTGCCAGTATTGCCGCAGTACCCAGACCGCAGTTCCTGATCATTCGCATGCAAACCCAAAAAGGGCTTCGTGAAGACGAAGCCCTTGTCGTTAGTCTTTACTCCGGATGTACGACACCCGGTGGATCAACATGGGGCAGATGATGCTCGCATTCCTCCATGAGATGCTCCGCATTTCTGATCCAGCTGCAGGTCTCGCAGGTACACGTCGTTTCATCATGCCGCAAATGACTGTGCAGCGACTCGATGAACCGGATTCCTTCACGCAAGGAAACGCTGAGGGCCTCGTCGGTCTTAAGACCGAGCTGCTGGAAATCTTCCACGCAATGTTCCCAACCGCAATTGCCCGATCCATCGCAATGATTACATCGTTCACCGGTGGCTTCGAACAGGTTCTTTTTCGCGTAGTTACCTTCCCGGATCAGTTCTTCGATGATTTTGCGCGGATACAGCAGCGCTTCTATGAGTTGTTGTTGCATTGGCGTTCTCCTCTCAAAGCACCCCCATACTAGGACGATCGGGCGGGGACCTCAACTCAGTTGAGGGTCACAGACGTAGGTAATATCCGGTATTGGTGGGATCCGCCCGGTTCCCGGGTATTCAGCGCCGATTCACGTAATTTTCACGCTTGGTTAAGCTGCCCGGCCGTATTCTGGCTGCAATTATCACAGGAGCGCAGGATCCAAGGAGTACGCCATGAATATCGTATATGCAGCCGAGAAACCCAGCATCGCCACACTGCTGAGCAAGCACATACACCGCCGCGTCCGACCCGATGAGATCAGGTTATCTGAGAACCCTGACGAGACCGGTAGCTTCTATATCGGTTTTGACCTGGACCATTATGTCTTGTCGCCGAATGGCGAAATTGCGCCGGACAGGCTGGAAACGAGCTAGTCCATCGGGCAAGCTTCGGACGACCCGCTTTCGCCTGGAGATTGCCGATGGGCATCCGCTTCCTGCTGTTCTTCGTTGTACTCGCCGGTTCGACCCTCAGCCTGGCTGACGAACCTTCATTCGGCCCCGTCATCCAGGGCTATGGCCCGACATACCCCATAGCCGATCGCGATGTCCCGCTGCCCGATAGGTTTGTTTACAAGGCCGTCTTCGATCTCGCCAGTTACCCTGGCGAAACATCAGCCCTCAATCCTTATCTCGTTAGTCCTGCACGGTTTCTTAACATGCACGCGCGCAATGGTGTGCCAGCGGCGAACATGGACCTTGCGATCGTTGTCCATGGTGCGGCTGTCAAGAACCTGCTCAGCGACGACGCTTACGAGGCGCGCTACGGGCACCAGAATCCGAATCTCGAGTTGCTCATCAAACTGCACGAAGCCGGCGTCAGGATTTTCGTCTGCGGCCAGTCGATGGCATTCGGCGGCATCGCCAAAAGCGAACTTGCAGAACCTGCAAATGTCGCCCTGTCGGCAATGACCATGCTGACGGTGTTACAGTCCGAGGGCTACGCCTTACTACCCTGAGTGAATCCACTATGAATTATCGCCACCTTGGCAAAGCAGGCATCCAGGTCAGCGAGCTGTCGCTCGGATCGTGGGTGACGTTCCACACGCAGACCGGCGTCGATGATGCCGTCGAAATGATGTCGGCGGCTTACGATGCGGGCGTCAATTTCTTCGACAACGCCGAGGGGTATGCGTTCGGCAAGTCCGAGGAGATCATGGGGGCCGCACTCAAAAAGCTGGGTTGGCGGCGCGGCAGCTACCTGGTATCCACAAAACTGTACTGGGGTCTGCACGATAATCCGAACGAGAAGAACACGCTGAATCGCAAATACCTGCTCGAAGGTATTACCGGTTCACTGGAGCGTCTCGATATGGATTACGTCGATCTGCTGTACTGCCATCGTGCAGATGGCACCACGCCTGTTGAGGAGACCGTATGGGCGATGCATAACATCATCGAAAAAGGACAGGCGCTGTACTGGGGTACTTCGGAATGGGAGGCCTCGCAGATTCTCGAGGCGATCGACATCGCTGAACGGCATCACCTGCACAAGCCGATCGTCGAGCAGCCGGTGTACAATCTCTTTGAGCAGCACCGTTTCGCCCCGGAGTTTGACGACGTCTACGTAAAACACGGCTATGGCGCCACTACATGGAGTCCACTCGCATCCGGTGTTCTGACAGGCAAGTACAAAGATGGCATACCCGAGGACAGTCGTGGCGCGCTTAAGGGTTACGAATGGCTGCAGGACGGGCTTCTTGACCAAAAGCGGCAGGCAGTTGTCGCCGGCCTCGAACCCATTGCCAGCGAAATGGGTGCGACGCTCGCGCAGTTCTCGCTGGCCTGGTGTCTGCAAAACCCGTCAGTGAGTTCCGTCCTGACGGGAGCAAGCCGCGTGGAACAGGTCCACGAGAACATGAAAGCGCTGAACTACGCCAAAAAATTCACGCCGGACGTGATGGCAGCGATTGCAGAGGTCATGGGCGATGGCGTTCCGAGCCTGACGTCACCAGACTGAGTGTTTAGCTACCAGGCGCCGTAAACACGGCTGCAAGCCCACCACCATCGGTTCGAAAGTTCGTCGTCTGGCCGCGATACATGCGGGCTCCGAGTAGTTGAATCTCCCCTCTGTAGGTGTAACAGCGAACGTCGAGCTTGAGGGCTTGTTCGTTGCCATCCAGGATGACCAGTCGTTCGCTGGGTGCCACAAGTTCCTGGGCGATGTACTTGTCGGAAAGTATCGAATCCCAGGTTTTGCGAGTCAGTTTTGCCCCTTTGTAGGTACCGCGACTCCCAAATCCGCAAGTTGGTTTGAAGAACAATCGCTTGCGTTCCGCCCATAGTGCGTCGGCATTTTGAGCAGTTACCAACTCCGTTCTCGGCACACCCCGGACAAGCGTGGCGATCGTCGGTTTGTCGGCGCCGAGTGCAATGAGTCGGTCCGCATCGCACAGCACGGTGAGGTTTTGTTTGTTGGCATAGACCGCGTGCGTGTAAGGGCTTGGCGTTATGACTGCCGAAGCGTCGCGATAGGCGCGATTGAGCACCGCACACGCCGGCGATTGCAGATAGAAATCGGTCAGGCGGTTGTACACGAGATCGACCGGCTTCTCGTCCACAAGCAGTCGGCCGTCTTCGAGTAAGAATGCCTCCGGCCCGGTAACAAGCGCCTCGATGTTATGGCGTCGAAACATCGTTCTGAACAGGGTGAATTCCGGGCTCAGGTACTGCTCATCCGGGTTCTCATCGACGACCGCGACGCGGCGTAACTCCCGGCCCGGTCGCTGAGTTCGCAATTCGTCGCGAAACATCGCGACGAAGGTCTGCTCGAGGTCCGTCGTATCGACTCGACCGGTCACGAAATTCTCTACCTCGCTACAGCAGGCCTGCTGTGCACTGGCGACCTCCAGCAAGAGCAGGGCGCCACCCGCGTTCGTATTGATTTCGATGAGCTGTGGCCCGTCGTTGGTCAGGTGGAAGTCGTAGCCAAAGAAGACACCATGTGCGCCCGGATTGTCACGGGCAATGGGCGGCGCCCAGCCAATTACTTCTTCCTGGTACGACTCAAGTGAAACGACGCGCTCGATCGCTGCGATAAGTTCCTTCATTTGCGCAACCTGGCCGTGCGAAATGAACACAGGTGAGTCGGCCAGCAGGTGGGGGTGACTGTCTTGCAGGCGCGACCACGCACCCGTCTCCCCGAGACGTGTCTCGAGCGATGCCTGCAGCAGGCCCTGGTCGACGTTGATGCAGTGGCAATGCCGGTTTAGCGAATTCGCGAGTGAATCGTCAATCACGCCCCGATGTTACACGTAGTGAGGATAGATCGGCCGGTACATATACTCTTGTACTTCCGCCAACACGTCCTCAGGTTCCGGTTTGTCCGTGAAGCCATTGTCATACGCCATCTTGGCAACGTCGGCTGCAATTTGCGCCGATACCTGGCGAATATCTGACAGCGGCGGATAAACCCGGCCACGTTCGAGATCCGAGATTTTCACCATGTTCGCCAGGGAATGCGCAGCCCGGAGGAACATCTCATCCGTGACAGTGCGTGAACGGCTGACGATAACGCCGAGACCGACGCCCGGGAATATGTACGCGTTGTTACCCTGCCCGGGTACGAACGTCCGGTCGCCATACTTCACCGGGTCAAACGGGCTGCCGCTGGCAAACACCGCACGGCCATCAGACCATGTGTACGCTTGTTCAGCCGTGCATTCGGCCATCGATGTCGGATTCGATAATGCGAAAATGATCGGTCGTTCATTGAAATCGGCCATCGCCTCGACGACTTCTTTCGTGAACGTCTGTGGCTGGCCTGACAGTCCGAGCAACGCCGTCGGTTTCAGTGCCTTTACGGCATCCAACAGGTTGTCAATGTACTCGTGCTCATGCGCGTAAGGTTCCTTGTGCGTCGCGATATTATCCCGCCCGGCACAGAGCAGGCCGCGGCTGTCGACGAACCAGCATTGCTTGCGAGCATCCTCTTCCGGGATTCCTTCCTCCTTCAGGGCGGCGACGAAGACGTCAGCGATGCCAATACCGGCCTCGCCAGCGCCCAGGAACAGGATCTTCTGATCGGCCAGGTTACCGCCCGTGATACGCATCGAGGCGATTACGCCAGCAACCGCGACGGCGCCGGTGCCTTGAATATCGTCGTCGAACAAGCACGTGTTGTGCCGGTACTGTTCAAGCAACCTGAATGCGTTGGTGTTACCGAAGTCTTCGATCTGGATAAGCACACCCGGAAATACTTCCTTGGCAGCGTGCATGAATTCGTCGACCAGTTCGTCGTATTCCGGACCGCGCAAACGTCGCCTCTCGATGCCGTTGTAGAGCGGATCGTTCAGCAGCTTTTCGTTGTTGGTGCCGACGTCCAGCATGATCGGCAGGCACTCTGTCGGTGGTATGCCGGCGCACGCGGTATACAGCGAAAGTTTGCCGATCGGGATGCCCATACCGTCGGCTCCAAGGTCGCCCAGGCCAAGGATGCGTTCGCCGTCGGTGACGACGATGATGCGCGCATTCTTGTGCGGCCAGTTCTGGAGAATTTCCTTGATGCGTCCCTTGTCATGCAATGATACGTAGAAGCCCCTCGGCTTCCTGTAAATGTGCTGGAATTCCTGGCACGCCTGACCCACGGTCGGTGTGTAGATGATCGGCATCATTTCCTCGACGTGATTCATCACCACGCGATAAAACAGGTTCTCGTTACGATCCTGTAATGCGATCAGGTAGAGGTAGCGTTCGAGGTCCGTTGGCTTGGCTCGAATATTCCCGAGAACACGCAATTCCTGCTCGGCCATCGTGTGTACGCGAGGCGGTAACAGGCCCCTTAGATTGAGTTTTTCACGCTCATCTTCGGTAAAGGCGGTACCTTTGTTCCGAATCGGGTCGTGGAGGATCTTCACTCCGCGGTGAAGTTCCGCAGAGGTTTGATTAGTAAGGGGTTTTTCTTTCATTTTGGCAACAGACATGACAGCCTCCGACAGGCGTTTTCAATCGTGACGCTACGCCTTTCTGGGCGCTTTCCTATGTCGGAATTCACCTAGTGAATCACGCTACGTAGAAGACCGTATGATCCTCCCGCGACGCCATCTGTAGCATCAAACGTCAAGCAAAAGGAGAGACCCGCGATGAGCAGGCGAATCGTCATCATGGGGGCCGCAGGGCGTGACTTTCACGTCTTTAATTGCCTCTATCGTGACAACCGGCACTATTTTGTTGTCGCATTCACAGCGACGCAGATTCCGCATATCGAGGACCGGCGTTATCCCGCCGAATTAGCAGGGTCCCTGTACCCGGAAGGCATCCCGATCGTTCCAGAGGACGATCTCGAATCGCTTCTCGACGAAAGAAACATCGACGAGGTGATCTTCGCCTACTCCGACGTCAGCATCGACTACCTGGCGGAACGTCGCGACCGGGTTGTCGCCAGGGGTGTCGCCTTTACGACTTTCGATGTCGACGGCTCGATGCTGAAATCGAAGAAGCCGGTCATCGCAATCACTGCCATCCGTACGGGTTGTGGCAAAAGCCAGGTCTCGCGCCGCATTATCGATATCCTTCGGGAAACGGGGCTGAAGGCGGTCGCGATACGCCACCCGATGCCCTATGGGGATCTCGCCAAACAGGCCGTACAGCGATTCGCTACCTACGACGATCTTGCACGCCACGATTGTACGATCGAGGAGCGCGAAGAGTACGAGCCACACATTGCGAACGGTATCGTCGTGTATGCGGGCGTGGACTACGGGGCGATTCTCGAGGAGGCGGAGAAGGAAGCCGATGTCATCGTCTGGGATGGCGGGAATAACGATACCCCGTTCTACAAACCGGACCTGTGGATCTGCGTCGCCGATCCGCATCGCGCCGGACATGAACTCCAGTATTTTCCCGGTACCGTCAATTTTCAGCGGGCCAACCTGATCCTGATAGGCAAAGTCGGCTACGCGGACGAAGCCAATATCGAGCTGGTCGTAGAGAATGCGCGGCATGTGAACCCGACGGCTCAGATTATTTTCCGCGAATCGCCGCTGGATGTTCCGGACCCTGACGCAATTGCCAACAAGCGCGTACTGGTCATCGAGGACGGACCGACAACGACACACGGCGGCATGCCGTTTGGCGCTGGAATTCTCGCGGCGACAGAGAACGGCGCGTCTGAATTTGTCGATCCGCGCCCGTGGGCCATCGGTGAAATCGCCGAGACCTTCGAGAAATACCCGGACATCGGCGATCTATTGCCCGCGATGGGCTATGGGGATCAGCAGATCAAGGATCTGGAAGATACGGTCAACGCGGTCGACTGCGATCTCGTACTCGTCGCCACACCGATCGATCTGACGCGATTGATCAAGATCGACAAACCGAGCATGCGGATTGGCTACAGCCTGAAGCCAGTGGACGGTGCGCTGGCAGAAGCCGTGAAGAAGGTAGCCGCGGCCGGCGACTAGTTTGCGGCGTGCATGTCTAAGAACCAGGACTGCACGCTGCCGCGCAGCGCTTCCTCTTCTTCTTCCCAACGCAGCATAGCGTCCTGCACGCGCGGATCCGCGATGATGTCCGCGAATTGCGGCCGCATCCAGTCCGCTCGCCAGTCGAGGTGCAATGCGACCGACTCCGAGAATATCTCCTCGAGCGCGACCTCGATCGCCTCGTCCGTTTGCCCGCGCATCGCGAGAATACTCACGTGGGCATCGGGATTTTCTTTGGGGTCAAACCCCTGCGACTCGGCATAAGCGAGCACTACATCAAGCCTTCGCTGAACCTCTTCGATCGGTAGTACTTGTATCCACGCGTCAAATGCGACGCCCTGAACGTTGCGGTAGCGCTGTGGCACCCGCGCAGCATCAACGTCGAAAATGCCCGGCTCCTGCTCGTTGATCCAGGCAAGTTCTTCCTCGATGCGATCTTCCTGTCCCGCGGTCCGGATCAGGTGCTGAACAGCACCGCCGAATGCGAAGCGCCGGTCCTCGACTTCATCTTCAATGGTCTTGCGCGCAGCCGCTACACTGCCTTCTACGTCACCCACGCTGATCGCACGCAGCATGTCGAGCCGATACGCGACCGAACTGGTCGGAGCCAGGGCAAAGACGCGCTCCCGGAATGCGTCACCGATTTCGACGAGCCCGAGCTGGTAGAGGAAGACGGCGAGCATGCTCGGTAATTCATGATCCTTCGGGTCCACAGCAATCGCGTTGGTAAGTGCTCTGGCCATGCCAACACCATCGCCTTCCCGCAGGCTGAGTAAGCCGAGGTAAGTGTGGGCGTTGGGCTGCGCAGGCTCTATTTCCAGCGACTTCTCAAGGGCCGCTCGCGCCTCGTCCCAGCGTTCGTTCTGCATCAGTGCCGTTCCCAGCTCGTAGTGCAGGGTTGGATTAAACGGGTCGAGCGCCAGGGACTCCTCGAGAATGGGTATGCATTCCTCGGTTCGCTGCACTGCTTTGTACGCACGTACCAGCAGCAGGCGCGGTTCGAGCGAGCTGGGCGACCGCTCGACGATGGTCTCGAGTTCGTTGACCAGGTCGGGCATTGCCGCTTCGTCGCCTTGTGACGCCAGCGACAGAGCTTTCGCGTAAATGGACGTCGCTTTCGCGACCGGGTCATCCGGCCGCTCGTTCAGGACCTGGTCCGTAATGGCGACAATCTCAGCGACCGCGGTACGCTGATCCATGAGCCCGGTCTCAAACTGGTGTACATAGCTGCTCGCGAGTTCGGTCTTCGCATCCGTAAAGTCCGGGTCGATCAGCAACGCGCCCTTCAGCAGGTCTTCGGCCGCCTGGAGTCCGCCGTACGAGTAGGTAGCGCGTTCCTTGCGAGCCAACAGGTAAAGGTCGTAAGCGTCGGGGTCGGTCGTCGTAACGCCCGCCAGACGCGTTTCGCCCTCTGTCCCCAGCAGCGATGCAGAGAGGGCAGCACCTACGTGACTCGCGATCTCATCCTGGATTGCGAAAATGTCGTCGAGCGTCCGATCGTATACCTGGGACCAGACATGGAATCCGTCGCTCGCCCGTATTAACTGTGCCGTGATTCGAACCTCGTCGCCGGCGCGCTGTACGCTGCCTTCCAGCACATGGGCGACTTCGAGCGCCTCGGCGATGGCTTTGATCCCGAGGTTCTGGTCCTTGAAGGCAAAACTGGAGGTACGGGCGGCCACCTTCAGGTCCGGGATTTGCGCGAGCATATGCAGGAGCGTTTCGGTCAGCCCGTCAGAGAAATATTCGTTGTCCTTGTCCCCTGACATGTTCACGAACGGCAAAACCGCGACGGACGTGTCGCTGACGACAAGGTCGACCGCCGACGGATCGTCGGCCGTGTAACGCGCGCTGAACAAGCCTACGACAATGATAAGTACGATGGCCGAACCGATCGTAACCTGGTCCACTCGGCGTGCGACAACCCCATCACCCGGGTGCTCCCGGTCTACATCCCGCTCTCGCTTGATGCCTTCAGGCGTAATTTCGAAGAACCAGGACAGGACAACCGCGGGAATGAAACCAAAGGCGAAGATGAGAATGATGGCCCTGGAAGTCCACTCCGGGGCGCCGAGTGTCGGCAGGATAGTCGTCAGAACCTCGGTCAGCAGCCAGCCCACCACGAGATACGCGGCGGCGACGCGAACTACGCTGCGTCGTCTAAGTTCAGCTAAAAGGGACATTCAGGGCTCCGCACCAGCGAGACATCACAGATTACACGATCTTTAGATGCGTAATAGCGCCCAAACGTTTCAATTTTCTGCGGATTTTACCCGCGCAATGCCTAGCCTCGGAGGTCCGCGTGTATCTCGCCCGCGGCATCCTTGCCAGCCCCAGCCGCCAGGATGACGGTCGCTGCGCCGGTAACGGCATCGCCGCCGGCAAAGACGTGATCGCGAGACGTCTCGGAACTCTGGTCCCTCACGACCAGGCAGCCCCATTTGTTGGACTCGAGACCCTTGGTAGTCTGTAACAGCAAGGGGTTAGGCTTGTTGCCGATCGATAGCACGACGTTATCTACGGGCATAACAAACTCTGAGCCCTGGATGGGGATGGGCCGTGCGCGGCCCGAGGCGTCGGGCTCGCCGAGTTGCATGCGGACACACTTCAATCCCGTCACCCAGCCGTCTTCATCGCCGAGGACTTCGATCGGGTTCGTCAGCCAGTGGAATTCCACACCTTCTTCGATAGCATGTTGGTGTTCTTCGACGCGCGCAGTCATTTCCTTGTCGCTGCGGCGATAGACGATCAGCCCTTGTTCAGCGCCGACGCGCAATGCAGTACGCACCGTATCCATGGCGGTATTGCCGGCACCGATAACGGCGACGCGCTTGCCCACCATGACGGGTGTATCGGAATTCGGAAAGTCGTTGGCGTGCATCAGGTTGACGCGCGTCAGGAACTCGTTGGCCGAATACACGCCGTTAAGATTCTCGCCCGGGATTCCCATGAATGTCGGTAAGCCCGCACCCGTGCCGATGAACACGGCGGAGAAGCCCATCTCGCCCATGAGTTCGTCCATTGCGATGGTCTTGCCGATGATGACGTTGCACCGAATCTCGACGCCGAGTTTTCTGAGCTGATCGATCTCCCAGTCCAGCACATCTTTGGGCAGGCGAAACTCCGGGATTCCGTAGCGCAGTACGCCACCCGGAGCGTGCAAAGCCTCAAAAATGGTGACCGGGTAGCCAAGGCGGGCAAGTTCACCGGCACACACGAGGCCTGCCGGGCCCGAGCCAATGATCGCGACTTTTTCCGCGCGATCCAGCTTGTTCGTAATCTCTATCGGTGCCTGCTGCATTTCCCAGTCGGCAACGAAGCGTTCGAGATAGCCAATTGCCACGGGCTTGAAACGAATGCCAACAGAGCATTGCTCTTCGCACTGGACTTCCTGCGGGCACACGCGGCCGCAAACGGCCGGTAGCGGATTCGACGAACGCAGCACTTCAGCGGCACCCCTCATGTCGCCCGCTGCAATCTTGTGAACAAAGTCGGGAATCGGTACGCGAACCGGACAGCCATCGATACAGATGGGGTCCTGGCATCGCAGGCACCGTTCGGCTTCGAACTTCGCGTGCGCAATACCGTAACCTTCGTTAACTTCTTCGAAATCATGCGAACGCAATACCGCATCGCGCTCGGGCATCGGGGTTTTTTCAACGCGTTTTACTGGCATCAGTCTTGTCCCACGGCGAGCTTGAGGCAGTGACTGCGGTCCTTCGCCTCGTGCTCCTGCTTGACGTACATCTTGTTGCGTCTCACGGCCTCTTCAAAATCGACCAGGTGGGCATCAAAGAAGGGCCCATCGACGCAGGCGAACTTCACTTCGTTGTTAACCGTTACGCGGCATCCACCGCACATGCCCGTGCCGTCGATCATCAGCGGATCGAGGGAAACGAGCGTCGGAATCTTCGCGGCGGCCGTTGTTTCTGCCACAGCTCGCATCATCGGCATCGGGCCGATCGCAATGACCATGTCGGGGCGGCCTGGTGCATCGCCGTCGATCATTTGCGCGAGGCGATCGGTGACGAATCCGTGGAATCCGGCGGAGCCGTCATCGGTACACAGCTCCAGGTTGTCGCAGATGTCGGTGAGTTCCTCGTTGAGGATCAACAGATCTTTCTCGCGTGCGCCGTTGATTATCGTCGTCGTGTCGCCGCGCGCGCGCAGCTCACGCATCAGGCAGAGCAGGGCAGCGGCGCCGAAACCGCCGCCAACGCCAACGATGTGGCCCTCTACGGGAATCTCGAGCGGCATGCCGAGCGGTCCTACGAGGTCGAGTATCTCTTCGCCAACTTCGAGCTCGCCGAACTGCATCGTGGTCGTGCCCACTTCCTGAACGACAATTGTCAGGGTTCCGGCATCGCGATCGTAATCGGCAATCGTCAATGGAATTCGCTCACCGCCTTCGCGGATACGCACGATGACAAACTGCCCGGGCTTGGCCGCTTTGGCGATGAGTGGTGCGTCGACCTTGTACAGCTTGGTCACGGGCGTCAGTGGACGTTTCTCGAGGATCTTAGCCATGGCTTACAGTTCCGGATTCTCATGTTTGATTTTCAGCCGTCGCCAGCGTTTGTCGACTTCCTGTTCGATCATGTCGAGCCGTTCGTGGTTCTCGCCTTCCAGCATGTGCTTCGTCTTGCCCATTTGTCCGAGCCAGGACCCAACGGTGCGGCGCCGGCCGATGGCATCCGGGTCGTAGGTGATGTTCGTTTGGCCTTTCTCGACTTCGTAGAGCGGGAAGAAGCAGCAGTCGATCGCGGTTTGCAGGACTTCCTGTGCCGCGTCGTCTTTGGTACGCCAGTTGAGTGGACAGAACGACAGGACCTTGCCGTAGACCATGCCTTCGCGCTGCGCATACCACTGTGCCTTGGAGATCTTGCGCATGAAGTCCTCGGGGTAGCCTTCGCTGGCCGTGAAGACGTAGGGGAGGTTACAGGCGGCGAAAATCTGTGGCGTGTCCTTGTGGTGGAAGCGTTTGCCGGACAGTTTGTCACCGACCTCGCTGGTCGAGGTGCGGTGGCCAAACGGCGTCGCGTACGACAACTGCGAGCCGGTGTTCATGTAGCCCTGGTTATCGTACTCAAGGATGATCATCCTGTGGTTGCGGGCAGCCGTACCCAGCGCCGCACCCATGCCGATGTCCATGCCGCCGTCGCCCGTCACCATGATGAACGTGGTCTCTTCTCCCTCCGGCGGCGCTGGAATCTCACCGCGGCGAATGCGCTCGTGGTACATCTCGACCAGTCCCGATAGCGTCGCTGCGCCGTTCTGGAAAAGGTTGTGGATATAGGTGATGCGGTGTGCGGTTTTCGGGTAACCCGTCGTCGTGACCATTGCGCATCCGGTCTGGAACAGGACCACGACGTTGCCTTCGAGAACGTTGTACGCCTGGCGAATCATCGGGAAGAACCCGCAGCCGGGACAGGCGCCATGTCCAGGTGCAATTCGCGAAGGTGTTGTCGTCATCTCCCACAGAGGTTTCAGTTCGACTTCGAGACGTTCGGTCTCGGGGTTCTGGGTAACCGTCGCCATGCCGCGCGACACTTCCTCGGATTTTATCGGGGGCAGACCTGGCGCCGGGCCCGCGGCATCGTCGCCGGCATACGCACCGTGATACTCGAACGGCACCTCGACCTTACCGGTCTCGACCGCCGTTAGCGCCTCGCGGAAAAACTCTTCAGCATCCGCGTCATAGAAATCCTTACCGCCCAGGCCGTAGATACGGCTCATGACCAGGGATGTATTGTCAGGATCCTGTTGCAGGGCAGCTCGGACTTCCAGCGACAGGTTGCCGCCTTCAGCGCCGTAAGAATCACCGCGGTCACCGACAACAATACCGCGAACGTTCTTGAATACTTTGCGAATCTCTTCGGTGGGGAAGGGCCGCAGTACATTGAGTGAAACCACGCCGACCTTTTGGCCTTCATCGCGAAGCCGGTCAGCGACTTCCTTGGCGTTTTCAGCTGCCGAGTTCAGCAGCACGAGTGCGGCCTCGGCATCGTCCATGCGATAGGCATCAACGGTTCGGTAGTCGCGCCCGGAAAATTCGTACAGCTCCCCGAGGATTTCCGGAATGACGCGTCGTGCGGCTTCCATGGCCTCGTGTTGCTGAACCTTGTTGTTGATCAGGTCCGGATCGTTCATGTACGGGCCGAACGTCACCGGCTGATCGGGGTCGAGTGCGTCGTAGGGATCGACGCGCTCACCGATGAACTCGGCGACCGCCGCCGGGTCGTCGAAACGATCGATGCGGCGTTTCTGGTGGCTCGTCAGGAAGCCGTCGTAGGCAACGATGACGGGCAGGCGCACGTCAGGATGCTCGCCAATCCGTACGGCAGCGAAGTTCAGGTCGTATGCGGCCTGTGGGTCGCGCGCCATCAGGATGATCCAGCCGGCATTCAGTACAAAGTAGATGTCCGAGTGGTCGCAACGAATGTCGAGTGGGCCTGAGACGGTACGCGTCGACACATTCAGGACCATTGGGACGCGCGTGCCAGACTGTACGGGTAACTGTTCCAAGGCGTACAACAGGCCCTGCGACGAAGTCGCATTCAATACACGACCGCCACCGAGCGCGGCGCCATAGCAAATACCGGCCGCTCCATGCTCGCCATCGGCGGGAATCATGACGATCTCGTGCTCACCATTGGCCTGCATCATCGACAGAGTCTCGGCGACTTCTGTCGATGGCGTAATCGGGAAATAGCCCATGACGTGAAAGCCAATGTCCCGCGCAGCCAATGCAGCGGCTTCGTTGCCGCTTTTGAAGTCATGTACCTGGGCGACCGGGCTCCATCGGGTAACAGGTGCTTTATCAAGCATGCTTGTCTCCTGTGGCTTTCATTAGGTCAGGAAATAAGGGTACGCGCAGGCTGTCCGCCAGCCCGGGCGTCTCAGCTTCGCGTGTCATCGCGCGCGTCGAACACGTCTCCACGCAGCGCATACATCCCTTGCAGTATTGGTAGTCGATACCGTCTAGCTTCACCAGGGGCTTGCCGTCTTCGTTCGTGTGTGTCGACCAGACCAGGCAAAGATCCGGGCAGACCATGTCGCACATCCCGCAATCGATACAGTCGTCTCGATTGAGAACCGGCATCCAGCCTGTTCGGGATGTATGCAGGTCGTTGTGTGCCGTGTTGCCGGGTGTCGGTAGTACGCCTCCGATAGGCGCACTCTTGTAGCCCCAGACCGGGTTCGACTGCATGGTTGGCACGTGGCCATCCAGCTGACCCACACCCTCGACAATTTCGATTTCCTCTGCGCCACGATTGAACGCGCGCGCATTTGCCGCCACAACCTTCGTGCTCTTGTCGGCGAACGTTGCATCGAGCGCGTCCAGGACTGCCTGCCGGTCCAGAAGTGACACGGCTTCGGCCAGCGTTCCGATCAACACGGCGTTCTCGCGGGATTTTTCCTCGAACGCGATGCGTTGTGCGTCGACCCGAATAATTTTCGTCGTCTTTGGCAGGTGTGATAGTCCTTCGGGGATTTCATTTTCATGCCCGGCATAGATCAGTATGCCGTCCGCCTTCATGCCCGATATCGTGGCCGGGTGAGCCAGCAAGCCGCTGTGGAACACAACGACAACATCGGGTTCCTCAATCGGCGCGCTGGTACGGATCGCCTTGTCGGCGGGCGCCAGCCGGATGAAGGAACGAACAACCGAGCCTTTCTTCTCGGAGCCGTAGGAAGAAAAGTGCGAACCGTTCATATTCATTCTCAGAACGGCCGCGGCGGCGATAATTTTGCCTGCCACGTGGGCGCCTAGCCCACCGATGGATTCAAAGCGGATTTCAAAGAAACCCGCCCCGTTAGGGGAGGAGACTTCCCGGGTCATGATCCTGCTCCAATACGTGCGCAACGGCGCACCCTGACAGGCTCAGAATACGCAGCCACGTCACGTAGTGAATACGCGGTATCCGTAGCGGCTTACGTATAAATTTCTTTGAATTCGACAGCGAAAATAGCGAGTATCCTGAGGTTCCCATACCTGCTGCTGTGGCGAGGCGATATGCGATACCCACGTGTGCTGTTCCTGTTGTTGTTTCTCTGCGTACCCTGGTCGCAGATTCACGCTGATGAGTGGCACTATTCGGACGTCGAGAGGATCGTCGCAGTTGGCGATGTTCACGGCGCCTACGATGCCCTGATCAGGACGCTACAGGCGGCGGAAGTCCTTGACAGCCGCGTTGCCTGGAGCGGTGGCGAAACACACCTGGTATTCACGGGTGACTTGCTGGATCGAGGCGCGCAGTCGCGCCAGGTCATGGACCTGGTCATGCGGCTCGAGAAAGAGGCTCGCCGCAGCGACGGCCGCGTGCATTTGCTGCTGGGCAATCACGAGGTCATGAATCTCAATGGCGATCTTCGCTATGTTGCGGAGGCGGAATTCGCGGCATACGAGGACATGGAGTCGAAACGGGATCGCGAGCGCTCGTTCAAGGAGTTTCAGGCGAGTCAGCCGCAGAATGGCGTTGAGTCCGAGTTGCGCGCGGATAGCATTTTGCGGGCGGAATTCAATGCGTTGGCGCCGCCTGGCTATTTCGGCCACAGAAAAGCGTTCCGACATAATGGCAAGTATGGAAAGTGGCTGCTCGAGAAGCCGTTCATCGTCGTTTTGAACGATACAGCGTTCGTTCACGGCGGCTTGCCGTACTTCGTCACCGAGCATGGAATGGAAGGGGTCAATGTTGGCCTCAAGAACGATCTCAAATATTACGTGATCGCAACGGATCGACTGAGAGACCAGAAAGTACTTAATCCCATCTACCGGTTTAAGGAAATATCGGCAGTCCTGGAGGAGAAGCGTGACGCCGGGCAGATTGCCTGGAAATCCCAGGAGCTCGTGCAGGCGGTTCTCGATCTCACCCGGTCTCCGCTGCACAGCGCAATTGGCCCGACCTGGTACCGGGGAACGGCACTGTGCAGTGCGCTAGTGGAAGGGGACGTGCTGGCTGGCGCCTTCGCGCGACTCGATGCCAGTCGCGTGGTCATGGGGCATACCTCGACAGTTACACGGCAGGTGCAACAACGTGCGAACGGGCGCACCGTGGAGATCGACACCGGCATGCTGGCGGAGCGGTAC
>Ga0316187_10001903_pt1 | contig 18228 bp, 16 predicted proteins | sample CroRivburrow1_MG_FD_204927 | JGI IMG/M metagenome (GOLD analysis project Ga0316187, IMG submission 204927) | Coastal sediment microbial communities from Maine, United States - Cross River worm burrow 1 | ecosystem: Environmental > Aquatic > Marine > Coastal > Sediment | place: USA: Maine...
GAAAGGTCTCGGCAACCTCGGGGTTGTTATGCACCTCCATCATGTCGGCCAACTCGTCGTGGCGTTCGGCGGCTTCCTCCTCGAGGGCCACCGAATAGGCCAGGAAGGTATCCAGGTCAGTCATCTGTTTTGACAGCTTCATATCCTGAGCTCGCCCTCGATCGCTGCCATCCCAGCCGCCACGTCGCCTCCGGCCCCGCTGCCGGGCTGAAAGGCAGGGTAGTCGCTGCGGTAGATGATTCCGGTGCTCATGCCGTCATCAGCCCGGATGCGCCGGGCGGCTTCCATCGGGTCGCTGCTTGTTTCCTGTTCAAATCCTCGCACCTGGTGCTTCCACTCCATCTGCTCCGGGCGAAAGGTCGGGCAGGGGCTGAGCGCCTGCACGAAGGCGAAGCCGGGATGTTGAATGGCCTCGACCAGGATTTTGGCCAGGCCGTTGGGGTCGCCGGTAAATCCACGGGCAATGAAGGTGGCGCCGGCGGTCAGCGCGAGGCTGGCAGGCCGGAGGGGCCGGATTCTAGAACCTTGCGGCGTCAGCTTACTCTGTGACCAATCCGCTGCCGTGGTCGGAGAGGCCTGGCCCTTGGTCATGCCATACACCTCGTTGTCCATCATGACGTACGTCAGGTCCATGTTGCGCCGACAGGCGTGGATGAAGTGATTGCCGCCGATCGACAGGCCGTCGCCGTCACCGCCGGCCACCAGCACCGTGAGATCCTTGCGCGCAGCTTTCAGGCCGGCGGCCAGCGCCAGGGCCCGGCCGTGGACGCCGTGGAACCCGTACAGGCTGGTATAGGCCGCGATCCGAGAGGAACAGCCGATGCCGGTGATCAGCGCTACGTCTTCCCGCGGCAACTCCAGGAACGCCAGCGCCTTGGTAACGGCGTTGAGAACGGCAAAATCACCGCAGCCCGGGCACCAGATCGGCTTGAGGTCGGACTTGTACTCCTTGGGACCCGGCGGCCTGGAAGTTTGCGCGTGTTCCATGTTCAACTCCATTCCTCGATTTGCGCCACGATTTCGCCCGGCGTGATGGGCAGCGGTCCCGGCCGCGCCAGGGTCCGGACTTCCGCGGTAATGTCGTACCAGGCCCGCAGATAAAGCAGGAACTGCCGGCCGTGGCTCTGCTCCAGCACCAGCACCCGGCTCACGCCTGCGAGCGCGGCAGCCAGTTTTGCAGGACTGGCAGGCATCAACAGCCTGAGAGCGATGACCCTGGTTGCCTGCCCGTTCACGCTCAGTCGCTCGGCCGCTTCGCGCGCTACCGCGGCGCTCGAACCCCAGGTCAGGATCGCGGTTTCGCCTTCGCCCCGAATATCCGCCCAGCAATCGCCGAAGTCGAAATCCGCCAGCTTGCGCAATCGCTTGTCCAGCTGCGCCTGGTGATCGGCCGCGGCGGTAGACGGCTTGCCCCGCTGGTCGTGTTCAAGCCCGTCCGCCACGTAGGTGCAGGACGGCGTACCCGGGATCGCCATCGGCGATACCCCGCTGGGCGTCAAGGCGTAGCGTTGATAGCCCTCAACGGGCCCGGCCTGCAACCGCGGCGGGATCTCAGGCAACTCGTATTGCGGCTCCGGGATCAGTACGCGGGACTGGGCCAGGTTCTGGTCAGTCAGCATGATCGCCACGGTCTGCAAGGCCTCGGCCAGGCGCACCGACCACTCCGCGGTCAGGATGCAGTCGGCGTGATCGAGCGCGCCGAGCACCAGGTGCGGGGCGTCGCCGTGCATTCCGTACAGCGCCATGTTGAGATCGGCCTGCTCCGACTTGGTGGGAACACCCGTGGATGGCCCACCGCGCATTACGTCGACCACCACCGCGGGGATTTCGGCAGCCACGGCCAGGCCCAGCCCCTCCAGCATCAGCGCCATACCGGGCCCGGAGGTAGCGGTCAGCGCGGGAACGCCACCAAAGGACGCGCCGATCACCATGTTGATCGAGGCCAACTCGTCCTCGGCCTGCAGCAGGCTGCCGCCCAACTGCTCCAGCCGCGGCGCCAGCCACTCCAGCAGGTCGCTGGCCGGTGTGATCGGGTAAGCCGCGGCGAAACGGATACCGCCGCGCAGCGCACCCACGCCACAGCCTTCGTTACCGCTCAAGTCCCAGCGCGATCCGTCGAACGCCGGGCCGCTGTGTTCCGGCCGGGGCCGAGCCTCGCGCGCCTCCACGATCAATGGCTCGGTAAAGCCCCTGTCGAATGCCGCTCGGGAACCCTGGACAACCGCTTCCCCCTTGGCATGGAATACGTGGTCGATCAGCCGGCCAGCCTCGTCCGGGCAGATGCCCAGCCAGTGCGACAGCAAGCCCAGCGCCACCATGTTCGGCCGCCCGGCGGGAATATCCTTGGCCAGGGCCTTCATCGGCACCGGGATGATCTCGACGCCCAGCCCCTGGATCGCCTCCGGAATCTCACCGGCGTCCGGATCCGCAATGATCAGGCTATCGGGCCGCAGCGCGATCTCGTCGGCAAAGCGCTCGGCATTCTGCCAGTCCAGCGCCAATAGCAGGTCGAAGGCGTCGTTCATGCACTCGACCGGGCAGTGGCTGATGCGCACCAGGGCAGCCGCTTCGCCGCCGCGGATCTGGGGTCCGAAGGAGCGGCGCATCATGCCGAAGCAGCCATTATTGCCCGCCAGGCTGAGCAGCAGTTCACCGGCCGTAATGGCGCCCGCCCCACCGGAGCCGGTAATGGCGAGGGAAATGTCGCAGGAATGGGCTGGTTTCATCGATCGGGATTGCCGTTGCCGGGACGAGACATTATCCGTGATCAGAGCCGGCCATGCACAACAGCCGCCAACAAAAAGCCGCCACTGAGTAGGGCGGCTTCAGGTACCGTCCGGGCCGGCTTACTTGCCGTGGACTTTGTCCATGGCGCCGCGCAGCCGCTTGCCAAAACTGGTGAACATCACTTCGATATTCGATACGTTATTGGCCCGCGTGAACTCGGTGTATTTCTCGCCCACGGCCTTGTCGCCCTCGATCAGCAGCAGCAACTCGCGGGTCGTCGAATCCCGCAGTTCCACGCGCCCGGTGATTTCACCGGAGCCCAGCGTCGTCACCACGTGCCCTTCGAGCGCCGGGTCACCGCCGGGCTTCAGCCAGGGCGTGATGCTCAGCAGTTCCACCTCGACTTCGACCACGCCTCTGCCGGGCGCGTACACCAGCGGATAGCCGTCGTTGCCGCTGAGCTGTTCGTTCATCACATCCCGGAAAATGGCCTGGATGCCCTGCAGGTCCTGGATTTCCAGTGACCAGTCAGAGGGATCGTCCTGTGCATAGGCCGGCTTGATCACCTGGACGTTGTCTACATTCAACGGACGAACCAGGAACATGTTGTACTTCTGCCAGTCTACGCCTTGCTTGACCCACGTCGGTTCCACCTGGGCAAGGGCAGTCGATGCGAAAAACATCGCGAGAAGCCCGACGAGCACACTGCCGCGATTCAAAAAACCTGATTTCATTGCTTGCTCCTTTCGATACAGCGCTGGTTTCGAGCCTGTCCGCGCAGGCCGGCTTGTAACTATAACACCAGCTTCGCCGATCGGGGATGCGCAGCAATTAGATTTATAATGAAGCATGCACCTGAGCGAACCGCCCATTCTGCTGACCCTGGGGCTGCTGTTCCTGCTCGGACTGGCGGCTGACCTGGTCGGTCGGCACACCTTCGTTCCCCGGGTAACGCTACTCATACTGGTCGGGCTGGCGGTGGGCCCTGTCGGTTTCGACTTACTGCCCGAGGCGCTGGTGCGCGACTGGTTTCCTCCGATGACCATCGTGGCTCTGTCTCTGATCGGCTTCCTGCTGGGCGAGAAGCTATCGATCGCCGAGCTTCGGGCTCACGGACGGATGGTCATTGGTATCACCGTCGCCGAAACCACCCTGGCACTGCTGGCGGTGGCGCTTGCGCTGCTGGCCATCGGCGTCCACCCGATCGCGGCGCTGCTGTTGGCGGGCATCGCCGCGGCCAGTGCGCCCGCGGCGACGTTCGACGTCGTCCGGGAGTGCGGCATCAAGGGCGAATTTACGGATACCCTGCTGGCGGTCGTGGCCCTCGACGACGCGGTGGCCTTGCTGCTGTTTTCGGTGATGCTGGCGGCGGCCTCCATGGTCGGAGGGAACCACCTGGTGATGTCCAGCGTGATGGGCGGTCTCCAGGAGATTGGCGGCAGCCTCCTGCTCGGGGCGGTGCTCGGTGTGCCGATGGCTTACTTGACCGGGCGGATACGGCCCGGGGAACCCACCCTGGCCGAGGCCATGGGCTTCGTCCTGCTGTGCGGTGGCCTCGCCACCTGGCTGGATCTGTCCCCCGTGCTCTGCGCCATGGTCATGGGCAGCGTGGTGGCGAGCCTGGCCAAGCATCACGACCGCCCGTTTCACGCCATCGAGGACGTCGAGTGGCCGTTCCTGATCCTCTTTTTCATCCTGGCCGGAGCGTCCGCGCACGCGGACGCCCTGCTGCTCGTCAGCGGTATTACCGCGGTTTACATGCTCAGCCGTTGTACCGGCACCTACATCGGCGCGTGGCTGGGCGGTACCTGGGTCGGCGCCAGCCCGGCGGTGCGCAAGTGGATGGGCCTGTGCCTGTTTCCACAGGCCGGGGTTGCGCTGGGCATGGCGCTGATGGCGGCTCAACGGTTTCCGGAGTACGAACCGTTCCTGCTGCCGGTCGTCCTGGCGTCGACCATCATCTATGAAATCACCGCTCCGGCCATCACGCGCAGGGCCTTGCAGGCCTCCCAGGCGCAGTTGCCCGATCAGGCTGCGGCAGGCCCTTAGCGCAGCGCCTCGTAACGATCGCGGAACAAGCGGTCGAACCGCCCTTGCGCAGGGAGACGATGACCCGCAGGTTGCCGGCCAATGCGGCTTCACTCATCTCCGCTACAGTCCACTGTCAGTCAGTCCCTGCCGGGGTGACACGCACGATGCGATCCGGCACGAGCACATAGAGCGCGCCCTCGGGACCCACGCGCACGTCGCGGACGCGGGCGTTCAGATCTTCGAACAAGACCTCCTCGCCGACCACCTGGCCGCCCGAGAGATCGATTCGACGCACATCGTGGTCCACCAGGGTGCCCAGCAACAGGTCGCCCTGCCAGGCGGGAAACAGATCGCCCGCGTAGACGCTGAGCCCGGACGGAGCAATCGACGGGACCCAGTATTTTTCAGGCTGAGCCATACCTTGCCACTCGGTGTGGGGCGAGATCACCGCACCGCTGTAGTCCACCCCATGGGTAATCGCCGGCCAGCCATAGTTGGTCCCTGCTTCGATACGGTTCAGCTCGTCACCGCCGCGCGGCCCGTGTTCGTGCAGCCAGATGTCACCCCGCGCGCTGATGGCCAGACCCTGCGGGTTGCGGTGCCCATAACTGAAAATGTACGGCGAACCGGGAAACGGATTGCCCGTCGCCGCGCTGCCGTCGTCGTTCATGCGCAGGACCTTGCCGAGGCCGCTGTCCACGTCCTGGGCGGCTTCGCGGTAATCGAAGCCGTCGCCGGTGGTCAGCAGCAGGGTGCCGTCCGGCAGAAAAGCGAGGCGGCCACCGTAGTGAACCGCGGTGTCCTTACGCGTGAAGTTACGGAAGACAACCTCGACATCTTCCAGTGCGTCACCCACCAGTCGCCCGCGGGCGACGGCCGTGCCGTTGTCGCCGGGCGCACCTTCGGCATAACTCAGATAGACGAGCCGATTGCTGGTGAATTGCGGGTGGGGCACAACGTCGAACAGCCCGCCCTGCCCGGCAAAATACACCGCCGGCACGTTGGCGATGGGCTCGCCCACCTCGCCAGTTGGACCGATGCGGCGCAGCGAGCCGCCCAGTTCGGTCACCAGGGCCGAACCATCCGGCAGGAAGGCCAGGCTCCAGGGTAACTCGAGCCCTCCGGCCCAGGCATCCAGGCGGTAATCGGCTGTCAGTGAAGAACTCGCCATGCCAAGCGTGAGTAGGGCAGCCAATGCGGTGTGAATGGCTTTCATCGATCGCCTCCGGGGTGCCTTTTCGGCAGATTCCGGTATGCTAGCCCTGCCGTTCGCGGGAAAGCAAACAAATGGACACGCGCGTTTCGACCATCTACTTCTTGACCAGGCGCCTCGGGGCATGGCTGTTGGCTGTAGCGGTGGCCTATGTATTGGCGTCCGCCACCGCCACGCAGTCGGTGATCGGCAGTCTCGCCGGCATGGGCGTGGACGTGCAGCCGGGCGTTCGTCTGCAAATGACGCTGAGCGACATCATTGGCATGGCCAACATGTTCCTGCCGATGGTGGCGTTCGCGCTGCTGATGGCCTTCATGACTGCCGCGCTGCTGTGCCGCTGGCTGGCCCGCTGGCGCCTGCCGCTGTATGCGGTGGCCGGCGGCGCCGCACTGATCACGATTCACCTGATCCTGCACCTCGCCTTCGGGCTGACGCCGATTGCCATTGCCCGGACGGCCGGCGGCCTGCTGCTGCAGGGCCTGGCCGGCGCCACCGGCGGCGTCTGCTACCTCCTGCTGATCAGGCGCCAGGCCATTGAAGACTGGTGATGGGCGCGGCGGCGGCCGCGCCGGCTAGACCTCCCCGCGCACCGGTGCAATAATTTGGCTGTACGGCTGAACGTGCGACCCACCGGCCTCTCCACGGGAACGTCCTCATCTCAACGCTCACCACCATCACAGACACCGCCAAGGGCTGCACGGCCATGCTGGCCATCGCCGTCAACACCATCGTGCTGTGCCTGACCCTGTGCATCCTGGCGATCCCGAAGTGGCTGGCGCCGACGGAATCCGTGCGCGACTTCTTCCGCCGGGAACTGGCCAAAATCGCCGAACTCTGGATCTCGATAAACAACTTCGTCCTGTCGATGTACCGAAACACCGAATGGGACCTCGAGATTCCCGAGGATCTCGACCGCAAGGGCTGTTACCTGGTCAGCTGCAACCATCGTTCCTGGGTGGACATCCTGGTGCTGCAGCGCTGCTTCAATCGCCGCCTGCCCTTGCTGCGGTTCTTCCTGAAGCGCGAACTGATCCGGGTGCCTTTCCTCGGCATGGCGTGGTGGGCGCTGGATTTTCCATTCATGCGCCGCGATTCGAAGGCCGAACTGGCCCGGCGTCCCGGCTTGAAAGGACGCGACCTGGAAAATGCGCGCAAGGCCTGCGAAAAGTTCCGCAATATCCCGGTCGCCATGATGAATTTTCCGGAGGGAACGCGCTTTTCCGTCAGCAAGCGCGACAAGGGCCGCTCACCCTTCCGGAACCTGCTGCTGCCGCGCATCGGCGGCATGGGCCAGGTGCTGTACGCACTGGGCGACCAACTCGAAGCGCTGATCGACGTGACCATCGTTTATCCGCAGGATGATCCCGCTGCCCGGGCGCCGACCTTCTGGGACCTGCTGACAGGCCATGTCCCGCGGATCGTGGCGCGCGCCGAGCAGCGCGAAATCCCACGCAGCCTGCTGGGCCGGGATTTCCGGTCCGATCCGCAGTTTCGCAGGGACCTGGAAGCCTGGATGATGGGGATGTGGGCGGAGAAGGATACGCTGATCGATCAACTCCAGTCCCCGCATCCGCTCACCCCGGAAACAGCCTGAGACGCGGGTTACTCTCTGAATCTGCGTTGGTCTTTCCCCTGGCTCGAATCCCAGGCGAACTTGCGCCGTTTCGAACTCCACGGCATGCCGATTATGTAAACCAGAGCGGCCATGAGAATGCCGAGAAACGTGTAAACAATCGCGTATCTGATCATCTTCAGACCTCCCTTCAGGTTGGGTCCGACTATGATTACAGCATCCGGTTTTAGAGCATCCACACTAAAAACTGGTCAAAAATTGAGCAGCAGGTGCCTGCCGAAAAGCGCAAAAATGCTGTCAGCCCAACGCCCGCATACCCTCCTCCAAGCCCCGGACCGTAAGCGGAAACATGCGCTCTTCCATGAGCTCGTTGATCATGCGGATCGAAGGCGTGTAGTCCCAGCGCTGCAAAGGCTCCGGGTTCAGCCAGATGGCCTTCGGATAGGTGTCCAGCAGTCGCTTCATCCAGGTGGCTCCAGCCTCTTCGTTCCAATGCTCGACGCTGCCGCCCGGGTAGTGGATCTCGTAGGGGCTCATGGTGGCATCGCCGACGAAGATCAGCTTGTAGTCGGCCGCGTATTTGTGCAGCAGGTCCATGGTGGGCAGGCGTTCGCTGTGGCGGCGCCGGTTGTCCTTCCAGACGCCCTCGTAGACGCAGTTGTGGAAGTAGAAGTACTCGAGGTGTTTGAACTCGCCGCGAGCGGCCGAGAACAACTCTTCGCAAACCCGCACGTGATCGTCCATCGAACCGCCGATATCCAGAAACAGCAGCACTTTCACGGCGTTGTGGCGCTCCGGCACCATGCGGATGTCCAGCAGTCCGGCGTTGCGCGCTGTCGACTCGATCGTATCGTGCAGGTCGAGTTCGTCGGCCGCGCCCTCGCGGGCGAAGCGCCGCAGGCGCCGCAGCGCGACCTTGAGGTTGCGCGTGCCCAGCTCGACCGAGTCGTCCAGGTTGCGGAATTCGCGCCGATCCCAGACTTTGACCGCCCTGCGGTTGCGTGAGCCTTCCTGGCCGATGCGCATACCTTCGGGGTTGTAGCCATAGGCGCCAAAAGGCGAGGTGCCGCCGGTGCCGATCCACTTGCTGCCGCCCTGGTGGCGCTTTTCCTGCTCCTCCAGGCGTTTGCGCAGCGTCTCCATCAGCTTTTCCCAGCCACCCAGGGCCTCGATCTGTGCTTTTTCTTCCTCGCTGAGGCTCAGCTCGAGCTGCTTACGCAACCAATCTTCGGGGATTTCGGCCACATCATCGCCGAAAATAGCCTGAATTCCCTTGAAATGTGCAGCAAATACCTGGTCAAAACGATCGTACAGGGCTTCATCCTTGACCAGGCAGGCACGGGAAAGGTAGTAAAACTCGTCCACGCTGTAACCCGCGATCCGCCGTTTCAGCACTTCGAGCAGGGTCAGGAACTCGGTCAGGGAGACCTTGATGCCCCCGTCACGCAGCATGAAGAAGAACTTGATCAGCATCCCCGCGGCTTCCGGATCAGCGGCCCTCGCGCTGGCTGAGGAAGATCAGCCGCTCGAACAGGTGCACGTCCTGCTCGTTCTTCAACAGGGCCCCGTGCAGCGGCGGCAGGGTTTTGCGGCGGTCATCGCTGGACAGCGCCTCCGGCGGGACGTCCTCGGCCAGCAGCAGCTTCAGCCAGTCGAGCAGTTCGGAAGTCGACGGCTTTTTCTTCAGGCCGGGCACCTCGCGCAAGCCGTAAAACGCCTTGAGCGCCTCCTCTAGCAGTTCCTTCTTCAAACCCGGATAGTGCACATCGACGATCTCGCGCATGGTCTCGTGGTCGGGAAAGCGGATGTAGTGGAAGAAGCAGCGCCGCAGAAAGGCATCGGGTAGTTCCTTCTCATTGTTGGAAGTGATGACAATGATCGGCCGGTGTTTGGCCACCACGGTTTGCTGTGTTTCGTAGACGTAAAACTCCATGCGGTCGAGTTCCCGCAGCAGGTCATTGGGGAACTCGATATCGGCCTTGTCGATCTCGTCAATCAACAGCACCGGCTGCAGGTCCTGGTCAAAAGCCTCCCACAGCGGCCCCCGCACGATGTAGTTGGCGATGTCGTGGACGCGCTCGTCACCGAGCTGCGAGTCACGCAGGCGCGCCACCGCATCGTACTCGTACAGGCCCTGCTGGGCCTTGGTGGTGGACTTGATGTGCCACTGCAACAGGGGACGGTCCAGGCCGCGGGCGATTTCCTCGGCCAGCTGGGTCTTGCCGGTGCCGGGCTCGCCCTTGATCAGGATGGGCCGGCCCAGGGTCACCGCCGCGTTGACGGCGGTCATCAGGTCCTCGGTGGCGACGTAGCGATCGGTGCCGCTGAAGCGTGTCTCGGTCATTTCGGATTTCCGCGGGAAAACCGCCATTCTAACGTAGGAGCGTATTTATCCGCGAAGAATTCCCGAATGAATTCAGTCCTACGGTGAAATTCACCTGTGCATGGACTATGGTTAGCAAAACCAACAACAAAGGAGTCTTCAGTATGCAACGACGTCACTTTCTGCAGTCCTCCATCGCCGCGGCGGTTGCTGCGTCGCTTCCCACCAGCCAGGCGCTGGCCGCCGCGCTCGCCTCGATGAGCGAAGTCGCCGGCGATGTGAACGCGATGACCGGCGGCGGCGCCCAGGTCATGCTGGAACGGGCCGCGGTGAAGGAGCTCAGCGACCGCTTGCAAGGCCGCCTGCTGCTGCCGGGATTTGACGGCTACGAAGCCGCGCGCCGGGTGCTCAACCCGGGCATCGACAAGCACCCGGCGCTGATCGTGCAGCCAACCGGCGCCGCCGACATTACCCAGGCCGTGACCTTTGCTGCTGAGCGCAATCTGCTGGTCGCCGTCAAGTGCGGCGGGCACAGCTATGGCGGCAAGTCGACCTGCGAGGGCGGCATGCAGATCGACCTTTCGACCTTCCGCGGCGCGCGGGTCGACCCGTTTTCCAAGACTGCGTACATCACCGGCGGCAGCCTGTTGGCGGCGCTCGACCACGAGGCGATGAACTTCGGCCTGGTCACCACGGCCGGCACCGTTTCGCACACTGGCGTGGGCGGCCTGACCCTCGGCGGTGGATTCGGCCGCCTGGCGCGGCGCTTCGGCCTGGCGCTGGACAACGTCAAGGCGGTAGACGTCGTCACGGCCGATGGCAAACTGCGCCACGCCAGCGCGACCGAAAACCCCGACCTTTACTGGGGCGTGCGCGGCGGCGGCGGCAATTTCGGCGTCGTCACCAACTTCGAATTCGGCCTGCACGAGATGCAACGCCAGGTGATCGGCGGCGACGTGGTGTTCCCGCTGGCACAGCTGCGTGACGTGCTCGGCATGTACGCCGAATACACGCAGGCGGCGCCCGATGACCTGTACCTGGATTTCGTCGTCACCTCCAAGCTCGGCACCACCGAAGGCGTCTGCGTCGTGCACGCCTGCTACTCGGGCCCGGAAGGCGAAGCCGAGAAAGTACTGGCGCCGATCTACAAGGCCGGCAAGCCGCTGGACGACGGCATCAAGGCAGTGGACTACACCGCGATTCAGCGTTCCTGGGACAACACGGACCCGCGAAATACCAGCGAGTACCTGAAATCAGGTTTCGTCAACGCAATGCCCGACCAATTGGTCAGCACCATCGCGCAGAACTTCAAGGCCTTCAACGAACGCGGCACGACCATCTTCTTCCAGCACTCCGGCGGCGCCATCGGCCGCGTGCCCGCCGACGCCACCGCCTTCGCCCACCGCAAGTCGATCGCCAACATGTTCGCGGTGGTGGAATGGCCGATGGACGAGGCGCCCGAGAGCCATGTCGCCTACATCCGCGACCACTGGAAGCAGTTCGAGCCTTTCACCGACGGCTGGTATACCAACGAGGTGTCTGACCAGGCCGCCGGGGCCGTCAACAAGAACTACCAGGGCAACTACGAGCGACTGGTGAAGCTGAAGAACCAGTACGACCCGACCAACCTGTTCCGCCTGAACGCGAACATTCGCCCGACGGTATGAGGCCGGCAGCTGCAGGGAAAGCCACCCGGCGCCTCATAAGCCGGATGGCTTGTCTGCCGCTGCTCGTGGCATTGCTCGGGGGGCCGGCATCGGCTGATCCGAGCGACGAAGAGACCTTGCGACACTTCAAGACCGTGTTGTGGCCGCAGGCCTATCGAACTCAGGACGTCGAATTACTGGACCGCATGCTGCACGACAGCTTCCAGATGATCGACGATCAGGGGAACCGTTCGACCAAGCAAAAAGAGCTGGCATGGATCGCCGAAAACGAATGGAATCCCGGCGCTTTCGAATACCGCATCGAACGGCTGGACATCTATGACGGCCGCTGGGCCATTATCGACGGTACTGGCGTAGCAGAGAGGTACAGTTACAAATCGAGTAACGTGTTGATCAAGGAAGGTGACAGCTGGCGCGCGGTCGCTTCGCACGTTTCCGCCTACGAGGAAAACCGTCCCGAGGCCGTAATCGGCAACACCCAGTAAATGATGTCCGCAATGGGCAGCGTGGCCTTCAGTGCCGCCAATACGGATTCGAGCGTCGATTCATCGAGCACGACTTCGAACAGTACGCGGTTGCGTCGCCCGGCCACCTGCTCGTTGATGGACATGGCGCCGACCTGGCCGTGGCCGCTGGTGTGCCAGGTCTGGTAGCCTTGAACCTCGGGGTTCGCCAGCAGCGCATCCATGAACTCCTCTTCGAGGCTCGGGGGAATATTCACGCGCAACAGGAATTTCTGGCTCATTTCGACTCCGGCTTGGTGAAGCGCCGGTAAAGGACCGGCAGGACGAACAAAGTCAACGCCGTGCTGGTGACCAGCCCGCCGATCACCACCACGGCCAGCGGCTTCTGTATTTCGGAGCCCGGCCCACTCACGAACAGCAGCGGAACGAGGCCCAGCGCGGCAATCGAGGCGGTCATCAGCACCGGTCTGAGCCGGCGCTCGGAGCCAAGCCGCACGACCTCGTCGATGGCCAGGCCACGGCTGCGCAGCGTGTTGAAGTGGCTGACCAGAACCACGCCGTTGAGCACCGCGATACCCATCAGGGCGATAAAGCCCACCGATGCCGGCACCGACATGTATTCCCCGGAGATCGCCAGGGCCAGTACCCCGCCGATCAGCGCCAGCGGCACGTTGGCCAGCACCAGCCCGGCCTGCGACAGCGACCGGAAGGTAGAGAACAGCAGCAGGAATATGAGCACCACCGCCACCGGCACCACCATCAGCAAGCGCCTGGCGGCACGCTGCTGGTTCTCGAACTGCCCGCCCCATTCCATGTAAACGCCCTCGGGCAGGCTGACCTGCTCGCGGATGGTCTGTTGGGCCTGCTCGACGAAGCCAACCAGGTCGCGGCCCCTGACGTTGGACATGACCACCACGAAGCGACGACCCTGCTCGCGCTTCACCGAAACGGGGCCTTCAACGCGCTCCGCGTGCAGCAGGGTGGACAGAGGCACGCGACCGCCGTCCGGCAATGTAACCAACTCCGTGTTGAACTTGTCCAGGGGTTCGCCGCCTGTCTGCGGATAGCGCAGCACGATCGGCACGCGGGCTGATCCTTCGATGACGGTGCCCGCCGGCAGGCCTTCCACCAGCACCTTGACGTGATCCATGACCTGCTGAATGCTGACCCCGTAGCGGCCGATCATTTCGCGTTGCGGCCGCAAAACGATGTACTGCATGCCTTCGTTAACGCCGGTCAACACGTCCGCGCTGCCCTCGATACCCTCGAGCACCCCGGCCACCTGCTTGGCCAGTTCATTCAGCTGACCCAGGTCTTCGCCAAAGATCTTCACCGCCAGGTCGCCCCGCGATCCCGTCAGCATCTCGGAAACGCGCATGTCGATGGGCTGGGTAAAGCCGTAGTTGATGCCTTTGAAGTGATCCAGCACTTCCCGGATCGCATCTTCCAGGGCGGGCTTGCCGCCCTTGCGCCACTCATCGGACGGGCTCAGCTCGAGGAAGACATCGGTTTCGTTCAGGCTCATCGGGTCCATGCCCAGCTCGTCGGAGCCGGTCCGGGCCACGATGCGCCGGATTTCCGGTACCTGGGCCAGCAGAGCGTTTTCGACGGCCTGGTCGATCTGTATCGAGGTCTCCAGGTTGATCGAAGGGAGTTTTTCCAGCTGCACGATCAGGTCGCCCTCGTCCATCGTTGGCATGAAGGTCTTGCCGATGAACGGAAAGGCCACCAGCGACAGCAGCAGCAAGACGCCGGCGATCGCCATGACCAGCCACTCGCGCTGCAGGGCCTTATCCAGCAGAGGCCGGTAGAGCTCCGTCAGCCGGCGCGGCAGCCACGGGTCCGCATGATGCCTGGACGACAGCAGGAACGAGGACAACACCGGGATCACGGTCAGCGACAGCAACAGCGAACTGGCCAGCGCGAACACGATGGTCAGCGCCACCGGTCGGAACAGCTTGCCCTCGAGTCCCTGCAGCGACAGCAGCGGCAGGAACACCAGGATGATGATGATCATGCCGGAGGTGACCGGCGTGGCGACGTCCTTGACCGCCCGGTAGATGATGTGCAGCCGCGGCAGCCGTTCCTGCCCCGCCTTGTGCAGCCGGGTCACGATGTTTTCCACAACCACCACCGCCGCGTCGACCAGCAGGCCGATGGCGATGGCGAGGCCGCCGAGGCTCATCAGGTTGGCCGACATGCCGCCGAGCTGCATCGCGATGAAGGTCGCCAGCGCCGACAGCGGCAGGATCAGGGCCACGGTGAACGCCGACCGCACGTTGCCGAGAAACAGGCCGAGCAGGATCAGCACCAGCACCACGGCTTCCACCAGCGCCTTGGAGACCGTAGCGACCGCACGGTCGACCAGGTGGCTGCGATCGTAGAAGGTATTGATGGTGACGTGCTCGGGCAGACTGGCCTGGACATCTTCGAGCTTCTTCCGGATACCGCCGATCACGGTGCGCGCGTTGGCGCCGCGCAGGCTGACCACCAGCCCTTCGACGACCTCGCTGGCGCCGCCATCCCCTTCCGCGCCGGTGCCCGTGACCGCACCATAGCGCTCCAGGCTGCCCAGTGAGACGTCGGCCACCATGGCAACGGTGATAACCTTGCCATCGTGAAACGCGACCGGCGTGCTCTCGATCGCCGGGATCCCGTCAAAGGCCCCCTCGGCGCGCACCAGCAGCGCCTCCTCACCGCGGGACAGGCGCCCGGCGCCGTCGTTCTGATTGTTCAACTGGATGGCGTTGAACAGGTCGTCGGTGGTTACCCCCAGGGTCAGCATGGCATCGGCACGCGGCGCGATCGCGTAGGTTTTGACGCGTCCGCCCAGGGCGTTGACGTCGGCCACGCCGGGCACGGTGCGCAAGGCCGGACGGATCACCCAGTCGAGCAGGTAGCGCCGCTCGCTGAGCGACAGCTCCGGGCTGTCGACCGTGAACATGAACAGCTCGCCCAGCGGCGTGCTCATCGGCGCCAGGCCGCCGTTGGCGCCTTCGGGCAGCGCGTCGCGCGCCGCGGCCAGTCGTTCGGCCACCTGCTGGCGCGCCCAGTAGATGTCGGTCCCCTCCTGGAAGTCGATCGTGATGTCGGTCAGCGCGTACTTGGCAATCGAGCGCAGCATGGTCTGGCGCGGCACGCCGAGCAGTTCGACCTCGATCAACCGCGTGATGCGCGACTCCACTTCTTCGGGCGTCATGCCGGGAGCCTTCATGATGATCTTGACCTGGGTGGGAGAGATGTCCGGGAAAGCATCGATCGGAATGCTGCGGAAGGCCCACCAGCCGGCAGGCACCAGCAAACCGACGAACAGCAGCATCAGCATGCGCTGCGTCAATGAAAACCGGATCAGCCCGGCCAGGTTCATCAAGCATCCCCTCCGCCCATGCCCAGGCTCATGCCTTTCAGCGCGGCCGTGCCCCGGGTGGCGATGCGATCCCCGTCCTGTAAGCCGTCCAGCACAATCCAGGCGCCACCCGACGTACTCCGGACCGTCACGCTACGCGCCTCGAAGCCGCCTGCAACCGCGACATAAACGACGTCTTCGTCATTCAACCGCACCACCGCCGCGGAGGGCACCAGCAAAACCCGATCCTCGGACAGCATCTGCCACTCCATCAACTGCCCGGGCGAAAGATTCTCGCTGCTGTCGGGCACAGCGCGGATGGTCACGGTCTGTGACAGGGGATCGATCACGCTGGACACGAAGACAATGACGGCGCCGCAAGCGCTCGCCTCGGAATGGATACGCATACCCTCGCGCAGTCGCTCGGCCGCACTCCTGGAAAGCACCCCGTTCAGCACCAGCTTGTCCGGCTCGCCGAGGCTGACCAGCGGCTCACTGCCATCCAGTTGCGTGCCGAGCAGGGCCTGGCGGTCCAGCACCACGGCATCCGCCGGAGCGGTCAGCACCAGGTCTGGGGAAATAACCGCCTCGGCGGCCAACTTTTTCAACGCGGCGGCATCGAATCCAGCCATCGCCAACTGGCCCTCGAGGCCGGCGAAGTCGGCGCGGGCGGAATCGTACTGATAACGCGTCTCCTGCCGGCGGCGGTCTGAAATCGAACCCGCCTCGCCCAGGCGCTGGTCCCGTTTCGAGGCGGCTTCCGCCATGCGCAATTCTGCGCCCGCTTTCAGGTAATCGCGCTGCAGGGCGACGAACTCGGGGCTGCGAATCACCACCAGCGGGTCGCCCGCCTTGACCCGGTCGCCCTGCTGCACCAGCGCGCGATGCAGCACACCGGAAAACGGGGTCTTGATGACCCATTCGGCGTCCGGAGAGAAGCCCACGCGCATGGTGATCGACCCCGTCCCGGCGTTTTCCAGCAGGGTTACCGCCTCCACCTGGATGCCGAGCAATTGCCGCTCTTCCTCTGAAACCGCCAGTGGCGCTGCAGAGGCCAGCCCGCTGACGGCCGCCAGGGCCAGAGACACCATCAGGTACCGAATCTTCATAAAGTCTCCCCTACTGCCTGGTTGTAGGCGGCAATGGCCGCGCCCTTCTGCAACAGCAGCAACTCGTGCGTGCGCTGAATGGTCTTGTAACCGGACAAACGGCGCAGCCATTCCTGCACCGAAATCTCGCCCAGTTCCAATGCGAGCTGGTCCAGCCCGCGCCGCTCTTCCGCGGCGTTAATCAGTTCATAGGAGTTGGCCAGTTGCAGCTCGGTGGTGTGCAGCGTGTGCTCCGCCTCGTGCAGCTGCAGGCCAAGCTCTCTTTGCTGCCTCAGGTAGTGGGCCTCCGCCTGGGCCAGCGCCTCGTTGACCAGGGCGATTTCGGGACCGCGCGACGGTGACCGGCCGAGCGGGACCTCGAAGCCAATTCCAACCGAGTCGAGCTGGCTGCTCGCCTGGTCAGGACGCTGACCCCGCCAGAACAGCTGCAGGGACGGCCTGTAGTTGTTGCCCTGGCGCATGGCGTCGACTGCCGCAGACAATTCCTGCATCTGGTCCCGTGCCATCTGCAGCGCCGGATGATCCTCGCGGATTTTCTCCATCGTGCTGAGTTCTTCGGTGAAGTCAGCCGGCAGGGAGCCGGCGCCGGTCAGCGCGCGAAAGGTGCGGGCCGCATCCTGGTACTGGGCCTCCAGCGACATTGTCTCCGCTTTCCAGGTCGCCAACTCCTGCAGCACGGCCAGCCGGTCGCCCTTCGAAATTTCCCCCGCTTCCTCGAAAATCACCGCCTGTTCCAGCACCTTGGCCAGGTTGGCCTCCTGCTCCCCGGCCAGCTCCCACTGGCGCCGGGCCGCGACCAGCTTCCACAGCGCTTCCCGCAGCTCGGAGCTGACGCGCCAGTTGAATTCGGCCTCGCCGGAAACCGTCGAAGAGGACAGCGCCTCGGCCAGGTTGGAACGCGACTTCCGTTCGCCGGGCATCCACAGCGGCAGCGATACCGCTATTTCGTCCTCGTAGAGGCCGACATCGTCGAACGCCCGATCCGACAGGTGGTAACCCCGAAGCAGGCTGGACTCCGGAAACCAGCGCCCCGAGTAGTCGTCTTCTGCGCTGGCGCGGCGCTGGCGCGCATCGAGAACGCCGCGATCCGGGTGACGCTCCCGCGCCGCTTGCGCAAGATCATGCAGGGTGAGTTGTTCATCGAAGGCGATGGCAGGACCTTCGTGGTCCTCCTGCGCCAGCGCGGCAGGCGCAAGCAACCCAAGCGTCAGCAGCACCGGGAACACGCGCGCGACGCACAGCCCAGGAATTGGTGAGCGCCGGAAACGACGCTTATGCAAAACATTCATGGCGTGAACTGCATTCCGGGTGACCAGGGAGCGCGCAGCTTACGCAGACGCAGCCGCGGCAGGAATCGGGCATGTGTCTACCGCGCCCTATATCACGTGGTACATTTGTACCCTTTCCTGTCAGCCCATTCTTACCGGGGAACTCCGGCAAACATATGCTTTACATCAAGGAACTGATCATCATCCTGATGCTGGCCGTGGTCGTCTTCGGCAGTGCGGCGGATATCGTGCACGACTACCGTGAAGGGGCGGAAACGGCGCACCTGGTCATCGAGGCCATCCTGATCGTTGTTTCTTTTTCGCTGATCGGTGTGCTGAGCGCAGGCGTCTGGCGCCAATCGAAGTCGAACCGGCAGTTACAGGATGAACTGGCGGCGGTATCGAAGAACGCAGCCGGACAACTGCCGTCGGAGGTCCAGGCAGCGCGCCACAACCTGGCGCTGGTAGCGGAGCGGCAATTTGCCGAATGGGAATTGACCAAGACCG
>Ga0316187_10001904_pt1 | contig 18226 bp, 15 predicted proteins | sample CroRivburrow1_MG_FD_204927 | JGI IMG/M metagenome (GOLD analysis project Ga0316187, IMG submission 204927) | Coastal sediment microbial communities from Maine, United States - Cross River worm burrow 1 | ecosystem: Environmental > Aquatic > Marine > Coastal > Sediment | place: USA: Maine...
TTGGTGGACAGATTTTAAATGTATTTTATGGGTGTGTTAATGGAGTAATGATTACTGTTGGTCCACCCCGGGGAGGAACTTTTATGTATTCTGGAGGAACTCTCTATAAATATGGTCAAATTTACAGGACTGGTCCTTGGACACTTGGGGATTATATTCCTAGCGGATCTTGCGTTGTTTGTGGTTATGGGTGTTATTCTATTCCAACTACTGGAACAATAAACCAAGTAGGTACTTCTATTTAATTTTTCCATTCAAACAAAGCCAATCATCAACCGACAGATTTTCTGGTCGGTTTTTTTGTGGAAGATTACATTCTTCAAAAACTTTTTCTATTTTTTCTGAATTTATATCTGGTAGTAATTTTAAGTTACTCATTAAAAGTTTTCTTTTATGAGCAAATCCTTTTTTTAATATCTCAAAAAATCTTTTTTCTTCATCTCTATTTTTAAATTTTGAAGAAATATTTTTAATTAAAAGGATAGCTGAATCCACATTTGGCTCAGGACTAAAATTTCTAGCTGCTACTTTTTGAATATATTTTGGTTCTCCGTAGACTTTAACGCTAATAGATAAAATACTTTCCTTTTTATCTTGAGCTACAATTCTTTTGGCTACTTCTTTTTGAACCATTAGAACCATCCTTTTTGGTTGGTAATTACTTTCCAAAAAAGAAGAAAAAATCTCCCCCGTAAGATAGTATGGAATATTAGCCACTAAAAGATATTGTCCTTGTTTTAAGCCGTATTCAAGGGGATTAATCTTTAAAATATCATCGTGTATTAATTCCAATTTCCCTTTTTCTATTTCATTTTTAAATTTGTCTTTCAGAAGAAAAAAAAGTTGATCATCTTTTTCAATAGCCACAACCTTACCCGCTTTCTCTAAAAGAGCCTCAGTTAAAATTCCTTTACCAGGACCTATTTCTAAAACAGTATCTTCTGAATTTATTTCAGCCGTTGTAACAATATCTGAAATGACATTTTTAGATTTTAAAAAATTTTGACCCAGTGATTTTTTAGCTCTCATTTTAATCTAGATAAATAGTTTTAATAATGTCTCCTTTTTCTACTTCGGGTAGTGAGATAGCTTCATCAGAATCAAAAGTATCTTCTCTCCCCTCATTTTCTATCAATTCTTCATTGATGTCTATGATAAATTCTGAAGGAGCATTTACTTGTTTTGAACCAAAGATTGTTCGGAAACTAGCATAGGATAGAAAAAGTTTTTCTTCAGCCCTTGTTACTGCTACATAAAATAGACGTCTTTCCTCTTCTTCGGCTTCTCTGGAAACATTAGCCTCACCCATCTTCTTATGAGGGAAAAGATCATCTTCTAGTCCAGTTACAAAAACATAAGGAAACTCTAATCCTTTGGAAGCATGAACAGTCATTAATTTAACAGCATCCTCATTTTTGGTTAAGGAGTCTTGGTCGCTGGCTAAACTAGCATCAGTCAAAAGTTTCTCTACTCCTTCTTCTGGCGACAAAATATCATATTTAGTTGCTAGGGTTACTAACTCACCTAGATTTTCTAATCTTTCTTTTTCTTCATCTCCCCCTTTCTTCAACATGTCTTCTATCCCCGAATGAGTCATGACAAATTTTATTAACTCAGAAGTTTTTTTATTTTTAGCTATTTCAGCTGTGTCCATCAACATTTTTCTAAAATCCGTGACCCTTTCTTTCATGGCTGGACTAAGAGTTTCTTCTTTTCCAGAAAACATTTTTAATAGGGTAACTTTGCCGATTCCTCGAGGGGGAACATTAATAATTCTTTTGATGTCAGCCAAAGAGTCAGGATTTAATGCCGCTTTTATAAAAGAAAGTACGTCCTTAATCTCCTTTCTTTCAAAGAAGCGTACTCCTAGAACTTGATAAGGAACTTCTTCTTGGAGGAAAGCCTCTTCCAGGGCACGAGACTGGAAATTAGCCCTATATAAAACGGCAATTTTTTTGGGAGAAAGACCCTCTTTTATTAATTCCTTGGCTTTATTAGCCACAAAACGAGCTTCATCTGTCTCATCATAGGCTTCAAAAAGACTTATTTTCTCCCCTTCTTGATTTTTAGTGAAAAGATTTTTATCCACCCTGACGGTATTTTTTTTAATGATGTCATTGGCTACTTGAAGGATGTTTTGAGTTGATCGGTAATTCTCTTCTAAAAGAATAACTTTAGCTTTTGGGTAATCCTTTTCAAAGTTCATAATATTTTTCATATTAGCTCCTCTCCAACTGTAAATATTTTGATCTCCATCTCCAACTACACAAATATTTTGATGGTCTTGAGCTAGAGCTTTAGATAATCTATATTGAACAGTGTTTGTATCTTGGTATTCATCTATATGAATATATTTCCATAAATTTTGATAATACTTTCTTACTTTCTCATCCTTCTCTATTAAAACAGTTGTTTTTAAAAGAAGGTCATCAAAATCTAGAGATTTATGCTCTTTTAATTTTTTTTCATATTTTTGCCAAACACCAGAAACAATTTGAGGAAAGTATTGATTACCAGCTTTTGCTGCATATTTTTCAACAGAAACCATATCTCCTTTTTGACGAGAAATAACATTAGCTATTGCCCTAGGGGTGAATTGTTTTGGGTCAAGATCATTTTCTTTAATGGCTTGTTTAATAAAAGAAAGAGAATCACTTTGGTCTAGAATCGTAAAGTGTCTAGGGACATTTAAAAGTTTACTATTTTCTTTTATTACCCTGACTCCTAAAGAGTGAAAAGTACTTACGAAAGGTTTTTCATTGTAACCTAAGCCGGGTATATTTTTTTCCGTTAGTCCTTCCTCTACTCGATCAGACATTTCTCTAGCCGCTTTATTTGTGAAAGTAATAGCTAGAATATTTATGGGGTCTACTCCTTCTTTTATTAAATGTAAAATTCTTTGAGTTAATGTCTTTGTTTTTCCAGCCCCAGCCCCAGCAATAATTAAAAGAGGACCTTCTTTATGAAGAACCGCTTTTTTTTGAAATTCGTTTAGGTTTTCTAGTTGATCCATTGTGGTCATACTATACCATATTTTTCCGATAGTTTTTGGCCTATATTATTGTTCTATTTTTAAAATAAGGTTGTAAATAAGGGGTTTTTAAGGTATTTCCAAAAAACCACCTCGCGGTGGTTTTTCTTGTTTATTAGCGACGTACCTGTGCCTCGCAGGCTGAAGTTATCAAAGGAGTCCCTATAGGGCGGCTCCTTTATAAACTCTTTTGTATTTTTTTAAAGTCTTCTACGGACTGTTGAACTATTTTTTTAACAAAATTATCAAAATCTGGAATTTGTTGTTTTAGAAATTCAGTCATTTTTTTATTATCTTGAGCTTGGCTAAGAGTATCAAATTCTCCGCGAGCTTCTTCGGATAATAAAGTAACAGTTTCTAAGGTAATTTTCTTAAGAATATTTTCTCCTAACTTAGTAATGATTTGTTCTTGAGCTTCTGCGGGCAAGTGGTTGATTCCTAGGTCTTGGGATAGCATTTTTTTTATTTCGTCATTGTTCATAATATTTATATATTTTTATTTTTTAAAATTAACTACTTTTTGTCATAGTAAAAACTAGAGCTCTTTTTATATAGTGTTCCACATTCTCTCCTTTTATTATGGCTAATCCAGATTTAGTAACTAGGTCTTTTAAGTATTTTTGGAGTTCAATTCTATTATTTGGCTCTGTTGCTCCACCAACCATATCCCCAAAAGCCTTATTGTCTAGGTTGTTTTTGGCTTCCACAACCCCACTAGCTAATTGATTTTTTACTTCTTCCCATTGAGCTACTTGAGAATCCCCAAATAAACTAGAGAAAAATCCTGGTTTATATATTTCTACTAAATCAGTTTGCATTTGTGTTTCGGCTTGTTGAGCCACAACTTCAAGGGGTAAATCTGATTGATTAGCCATTTCCATAGAGTTTTCTAGAGTTAGAGGTTCACTAACTCTATCTAAAGCTCCATCTGCCAAATTAACCTCTTCAAGAATTCTTTCTGGAGAACTTAGATCTTCAACCATGCGGTTATTACTAGCTTCAATACCTGCAATTTGAGCTTGGGTTAAATTACTAGCTTCTGTTAAAGCTTCGTTAGTGTAAGCTTCATTTCCTAGGATAGAATTTAAATTTAATTTATCTCCAATATTTATTTTATCAATATTGCCATTAGAAAAACCTAGATCTTTTAATTGTTCAGGGCTCATGGCTGTAAAACGATCTTTAATAGAATCAATGGCATAGGTTTGCTGGGCTTCATTTAAGCCTTCCAATTGGAGTTGGTCTTTAATGATATTCCAAAGATTATCACCTTTAGCGATAGTGTGGCTTATTTCTTCAAGGCCCTCAGTTCCAGTTACCCCCAATACTCCTTTTTCTAAATCAGCTGGTACAGATCCAACCAAATCTTCATCTGGTATATTTCCACTAGTTGGATTAAATTGTTTCTCAATTTCATTTTTTATATTTTCTATAACCACTTCTTCATTTGGTGACCAATAGTCAAATATTTTAGATGCTTCGGATATTCCACCTCCTCCAACAAGAGCTCCAGCAATAGCAGCTTCAGCGGTGTGTCTTCTAGCTTCCCATTTTCCTCTTTCTCTGCCACCTTTTTCTGCTTGTTGTTTAAGTAATCCTTCAAGAGCTACAAAAGTAGCGGTACCTCCTAAAATTCTTTGGCCAGTTATAAAACCAGCAAAAACAGTCGTCATGACTCCGCCAGACAATAAGGCTCCTGCAGTTAAGCCAGCTACTAAGGCCATTTTATATTTTAAAGGTTGACCTTTATACCACTCTCCTGCTTTACGAACATAATTTAAGACACCTCTTTTTTCAGCTTCTTTTTCTATTTTTTCACCCTCTTCTTCTAAATTACCCAATAAAGCCTCTGTTTCTTTCGCATTAGTTTCTTCGAAAGAATTTTTTAACTTCCCCATTAAGTCTTCTGGTTTACTATTATTGATATCTTCTTGGTTTATACCATAGGCAAGTAATACTTCTTGAGTTGAATATGTAATAAAAGCTGGAAATTTTCCTTTGTTAAAACTCTCAACAATTTCTTTAGCCCGACTCTCTATTGGTATTTTAACCTCTTTTTTTTCTATAAATTCTAAGTCATCCACGACCTTATCCGAGGTTTTGTGTTTTATTTCTTCTTTCGTTTGTTCAATTTCTTCCTGTAACTCACTTAAGTCACCTAAATAAGAAACTTCATTATTTTTAGGGGTTTCCTCAGTTTTATCTGTTTTTTCTTTTAGATCCATTCTATTTTGTTTAGTATCGTTAATATTATCAGAATCTTCGCTATTTTCAGCTGTATTTTTTTGGCTGTCTAATTGTTTTCTCATTGCCCCAACCAGTCTATATACAGGATTCCGATTCTTTTTTTCTAGCAGAGCTTCTCTTCCTTTAACTTTATTTTGTTCAGATGTTTCTTTCATAATATTTTTTAAAATTATACCACAATATCTAAACTAACTCAAATTTTGACCCCCAAAAGGTTATCCACAATTCCATTGACTTTAATACCCTACTTTACTATACTTGACGGAGTATTAGGAAAGAGTTATTTTCTATAAATTGGCTTAACTTAGGCTGTTTTTAGAGATTAGTCCTAGCACTATCTATTAAATTTTATCTTGTCGGGCCTAGTCCAGATACCTACTGAGTTGTTTTAAAATTTGAATAGAATTTAAATAAGACTTATTTTACTCAAGACACAAGATTCTGATCCCGCTGTTGTTAGCGTTCAGATGAAAAATAATAAAATTACAGGATTTCAACCGATGAAATCTGGTTTTTTAGTATTTACTATTGCAATAACTCTATTTTTCCCATATTCAGCTCAAGCTGGATTTTTCTCTTTTGTAGGGGGTCTTTTTGGAGGTAAAGAAGATGTTGTTACTGAAGTAAGAGATACAAATTCTCAAAATATGGCTTTATTACAAGCCGCTCTTAATTCTGACCCCAATCCCTCAAAAGGTGGTGGTGATATAACTATTATTGGAGATAGAGCTCTTCTTCCCGATTCTGGACCTTCTGGAACATTAGCTCAAGTGGAAGAAGAATCTTTATCTTCCGATCAAATTAGTATATATGTGGTAAGAGACGGTGATTCTTTGTCTCAAATAGCTAAAATGTTTGGTGTTTCCACCAATACTATTATTTGGGCCAATGATATTAAAAGAGGAGATCTTATTAAAGAAGGTCAAAATCTAGTTATTCTTCCAATTTCTGGTGTTAGATATGTTGTTAAAAAGGGAGATACTCTAAAAAGTATTGCTAAAAAATATAAAGGAGATATTACTGAGATTCAAGAATATAACGGTCTTACCGAAGATTCTAAGTTGGCTATAGGAGAAATAGTGGTTATCCCTGACGGAGAAATGGCTCTTCCTAAATATAGTTCCAGTAGATCATATACCGTAAGAGGAACTAATGTTCCTTCCTATAGTGGTTATTATTTAAACCCAGTTAGTGTTGGACGTAAATCACAAAACCTTCATGGTTATAATGCAGTAGACTTGGCTGCTCCCGTTGGGACACCAATTTTAGCTTCTGCTTCAGGGGATATTATCATTAGTCGATCTTATGGTTGGAATGGTGGCTATGGTCAATATGTTGTTGTGAGACACCCCAATGGTACTCAAACTCTTTATTCTCATATGAGTAAAAATATTGTTAAGGCTGGTTGGCATGTTGTTAAAGGACAGGTTATTGGGTATGTTGGTTCAACAGGTAAATCTACAGGACCTCATCTTCATTTTGAAATACGTGGAGCTAAGAATCCTTTCTAAATAAAAAACTAAAAAATTTAAATATTAAAAAAATACCAACTATAAATAGTTGGTATTTTTTTAATATTTTTCCTGCCGAGGTCTGTACTGTAAAGCCTCAAAGATGTGTTTTTTTAAAACATGCTCGTCATTATCTAGGTCAGCTATAGTTCGAGCTAGTTTTATAATTCGATGATAGGCTCTGGCAGACAAATCAAGTTTTTTGGCACTTTGGTTTAATATATTTTTTAATTCGTCTGATAAATAAACAAATTTATTTAAATCTTTGGCACCCATTTCACTATTATTTCGTATTTTATCTCTATGGTTTTTGAATCGTTGATTTTGAATTTCTCTAGCCCGAATAACTTTTTTAGTTATTTCCTCTGTGTTCATAACCCCACTCTCTTTATTGGAGGAAAGTTTTTGATAATCAACTTGATAAACAGGTACCCACATATCTATTCGGTCAACAATGGGCCCCGATAGTTTTCTTTTATATCTCATTAAATCATTTGGTCGACAATTACAAATTTTATTTGTAACACCATAATTACCACAAGGGCAGGGATTCATAGCAGCAATCATTATGAAGTTAGCTGGGAAACGAGCAGAACCCCTGGCTCTAGAAATATTTACGATACTGTCTTCTAAAGGTTGTCTTAAAGCCTCTATAACTTTCTTTTCAAATTCAGGAAATTCGTCCAAAAATAAAACACCTCTATGAGCTAAAGTAACTTCTCCAGGTTTTGGGAAAGTCCCTCCTCCAACCAAAGAAACATATGATGCCGTATGGTGTGGAGACCTAAATGGAGGAGTAGTGATAAGGTCTTGTTCTAATAATCCAGCCACAGAATGAATACTTGTTGTTTCCAGTATCTCGTCGTAGGTTAAAGGAGGAAGGATATGAGCAAAAGCCCGAGCCAACATGGTCTTACCAGTCCCAGGAGGGCCATACATGGCAATATTATGACCTCCAGCTGCTGCGATTTCTAACCCCCTTTTAGCTGTTTCCTGTCCTTTAATCTCAGAGAAGTCTATGACAAATTTTTCTTCTTTTTGTTCAATGGCTGTTTCTCCTTGAGGTTCCAATAAAAAGTCTTTTTTAATATTTAAATGGTCAATAAGTTCTTTTAGAGTTTGAACACCAAAAATTTTTATACCTTTAATAAGAGCAGCCTCTTTAGCATTTTCTTTTGGGAGATAAATCTCTTCAAAACCACCTTTCTGAGCTTTCTGTGTTAAAGGCAAAGCTCCTTTAATAGGTCTTAATTTTCCATCTAAAGAAAGTTCCCCTAGAAATAATTTATTATCTATTTTAAATTTTATATCACCAGAGGATAATAAATAAGATAAAGCTATAGGTAAATCAAAACTTGGACCCTCTTTTTTTAAATCTGCTGGAGCTAAAGAAATAACTATTTTTTGATTTTTATTTTTAGGAGATTTAAATCCTGAATTTTTTATAGCTGCCCCCACCCTATCCTTTGCTTCCTCAACAGCTTTATCTGGTAATCCTACAATATTAAAAGAGTGGAGCCCTTTAGAGAGATCCACTTCTATATTAATAATACTAGAATTTAGTAAAGATGCTTGAACTGAATATACCCTAGCAAAACTCATTTTATTATTTTAATGATTGCAGGGATTATTTTAAATTTATAAAAAATCTAATACCTCTTATTCGTTTATGTGGGACATACAAGTCCTAGATGAAGGATTGGCTTCCAGTCTTTCTTTTTCTATTTGTTCACCCCCCACTTCACAAACTCCATAGCCTCCTTTCTCTATTTTAGTGAGGGCTTTTTTAATGTTATTTAATCTATTTTCTAATTCTACCTCCACAGCGCTTCTTTCTTCAAATTCTTCTATGGCATCAGCTCTGTCGTTGCGGTCAGATTGAGGTATATTTAAATCTACTGGAGTAGCTTCCCAATCTTGCTTATTAGAAGGATTAATTCTTCCAACAGAAGAAAGTTCTTTCTCTAATAAAGCTTTTTCCCCTTCTAATTTTTCTTTAAAATGTTTTATATCTATTTCCATGTTGTAAATAATATCAGAATTAAACTACCAAGTAAATATTATATACCTTTTTGGGTATTTAATTTGGTTATGATATCGTTTAATGTTTGACTACTTTCGGATATAATAATAGTCTCTCTGTTTGGGAAAGAATAAATTAAAATAATATTACCAAGATTGTCTTTTATGACTCGAGCGTCTCTATTTTTAACGATGACATCTTGAAATTTTTGATCAATAATATTTCTATCTTTTTTATAAGTCTCTGTTCCAAAAAGGTTAAACACATCTCTTGTTAAATGTGTTTCCCACTCTAACATTCCTGCAAATGAATTTTCATAAAAATTAGTTTTCAAAATTAAGAAACCCTCGTTACCTTTAAAGGCATGAGCTCCCAACATAAAATTTTTATTTAAAGATCTAACTAATTGATCTGGAGCTCCTGTTTCCCAAAAAGTAAATAAATTGTCTTTATTAAGTAATATTTTTTGATCAACAATATCTTTTGTAAAGTATATTCCTCTAGTATCACCTAAACGCAAGTCTACTTTTTTAATAAGATGGTTGATATCCCTAATAACCTCAGATGAATTTTTATTGGTCGTATTTATTTCTTCCAATGATTCGGTAGATATAAATTGTTGAGTATCTATACCTTTTTCTAACGGTGTATCTTGTTTTTGATTAAGAAAGAAGAAAATAGTTGGAGTGAGGATTCCTCCAATAATCAAAGCGGTACTTATAGAAATTAGAAGTAGTTTCTTCTTCGATTCCTCTTTAGGTTCTGTAGGTTCTCTTTTTTGTTCGGCTAAAGCCATCTTAATAACAGAAACATCATCTTTTTTGATTGACCTAGCTACATCACCTTGGTAAGTTCTAATATTTTTTATTTTAGGAGAAGAGTTATCCTGCTTTTTCTTTTTTTGTACAGGTACTTCTTTTTTTCCAGGAGCTTCTTGGGGGACATTTTCTTTTTTTATTAAAGGTGATGGTGGAATAAGGGGAATTTTAATATCCTTTAAATTTAGTTTATTTTCTTTTTTAACTTCCCCTTCTTGTCCACCCTCGTGGGTATTTTCAAGATTAAGTGAATCTTTATTTTCTAAGTCCATATATTAAGAATAATCTAGGTTTTATTTAAAATCAATCCCCTATTTAGTTGGTTTTTCCTTAAGAGGAGTTTCTTTACTAATAGTTGGTGGAGTAAATCCTTTCTTTTCAGCAAAACTAGGATCTATAGCTTTTATAGATAGGTTAATCCTTTTCTTTTCATCAACTTCTTTAATTATAACTGGAACAATATCTCCTTCTTTAAATTTATCTCCAATCTCGTTAATTCTAAATGGAGCAATTTCAGAAATATGGACTAAACCATCAGTATTATATCCAATATTAACAAAAACCCCAAAGTCTAAAACTTTAGCAACCTTTCCTTCAAATTTTTCCCCCGCTTTATATTCTCTAGTCATGTCAGAAATAATAGTTAGGGCTTCTTCAGCGCTACCATTTTTACCAGTAATATAAACAGTACCATCATCTTCGATATCTATTCCTTCAACACCTGTTTTATCTTTAATACCATTAATCGTTTTTCCACCAGGTCCTATAATTAGCCCAATCTGATCTTCTTTAACTTGAGCAACTAATATTTTAGGAGCAGATAAAGCAATCTCTTTTCTAGGGGCAGGAATTTCTTTCTCAATAACTTCTAAAATTTTCAAACGAGCTTTTTTAGCATGCTCTAAAGCCTCAACTAATATATCAACAGGAATACTTCCTACTTTTATATCCATTTGAAGAGCCGTAACTCCATTCTTTGTTCCGGCTACTTTAAAATCCATGTCCCCGTGGTGATCTTCAGGTCCCTGGATGTCAGTTAAGATTTTATAACTATCTTTGTTCTCCATCATTAAGCCCATAGCAACACCCGCCACAGGAGCTTTAATTGGAACACCAGCATCCATCATGGATAAAGTTCCAGCACAAACAGAAGCCATGGAGGTTGAACCATTTGAGGCCATTGATTCAGAGACGATTCTAATAGTATAAGGGAAGTCTGCTTTTTGGGGCAAAACACCAGACAAAGCTCTTTCTGCCAAATTTCCATGACCAATCATTCTTCTATTGGTACCACCCATACGGCCAGTTTCCCCCACAGAATATGGTGGGAAATTATAATGGTGCATAAAACTTTTATCTTCTTTTACTTCAATCCCATTAATTACTTGAGCATCTTTTGGTCCACCCAAAGTTAAAACAGACAAAACATGAGTTCCTCCTCTATAGAATATTCCTGAACCATGAAGAACGTCAGTTAAGCCACCAGCTTGAGCATAAAGATTTCTTACCTCATCCATTTTCCTATTATCGGCTCTTCTGTCTTTTGCAACAGCTTCACTGTGAAGTAAGTCATTAACAGTTTCTTCATAATAATCTAACGCAACAGACTTACTTTCTTCTGCGAAATTAGTTTTAAATAAATCTAACCACTGGTCTCTCAAATCATTTATAGTGTCATTTCCTGGGCCAGCAAAAACTGCTCCATCTAGTTTTGGAGTAATCTCTTTTTTAAACAAGTTTGTAGATTCTTTAGATAATTCTTCTTTTTCTATGACTACTTTTTCTTGTCCAATCTCAGCAATAATCTTTTTTTGAAATTCTTGGATTTTTTCTATTTCCCCCACTGACTTTTTAAAGATTTTTTCGATTACATCTTCATTTGTTTCAAGGGTGGCTATTTCTACCATGTTTATGTCACCATCTTTTCCAGAAATAATCGTTTCTAGTTCTGCGTCAGCATGATCCCTAAATTCATAAGTAGGGTTTATTTCTATACTCTCATTATTTAAATGTTTACCTAATCTAATAGCGCTCACTGGACCATTCCAAGGGATATTAGAAACACCCAAAGCAAGAGACGCTGCAATAACAGCTAAAACATCAGGATCATCTTCACTGATTGATAAAACAGTAGTAACAACTTGAATCTCTCTTCGAATATGCTGTTCGAATAAAGGTCTTATTGTTCGGTCAATAACTCTACCACTTAAAATAGCTTCATCGGAGGGTCTCCCTTCTCTTTTCATAAACCGACCTCCTAAAATTTGCCCAGCTGCATAATATTTTTCTTCATAATCAACTGTTAAAGGAAAGAAATCTAAACCTTCTTTTTGATGCTTAGACATTACTGCGGTGGCTAGAACAACTGTTTTGCCATACTTTAAAATAACTGAACCATTTGCTCTTTCAGTTAAATCAGAAAACTCGGCGGTTAATGTTTTACCACCTATTTCCATAGAATATTCTTTCTTTTGCATTTTTTAGGGAGTCTGACTTTTAAATTGCAGTTTTGAAACAAAGTTTCAACTCTGTGTATTCAAAAACCAAACCAATTAATTATCAATAGCTTGATTATATCAATTTAAAGCCAATAATCAATTTAAAAAAATGCCTCGCAATTTGCGAGGCATTTTTTTATTTTTTTCTTCTTGGAGATCTTGATGTTTTAGGTTTTGCTCTAGTTTTTGATTTTCTGTAACCCATTAAATATTTACTAGGATCTTCACCTAAATCAATAAAATCATCAGCCACTTCTCTTAATCTTCCTGAAGTTGATTTTCCAAAAGAAGCCACCTCTACTTGAGTTCCCTGCATTTTTAAGTATTCTACCAGTGGAATAAAGTCTCCATCTCCTGAAACAAGAATAAGAGCGTCTAGTTTTGGAGCTAATCTAATAGCATCAACGGCAATACCTACATCCCAGTCAGCTTTCATAGCTCCCCCGAAGAAGATTTGTAAGTCTTTAGTTTTAGTTTCAATACCTAGTTTCTCTAAAGCTTCAAAAAAGTTCTTTTCTTCACCTGATTCGGTGGTAATAACATAGGCTACAGCTTTAATAAGGTGTCTACCAGCTACTGTATCTTTTAAAATGTTGCCAAAATTAACCCTAGCATGGTAGAGGTTTTTAGCACTATGGTATAAGTTTTGGGCATCTATTAAGACCCCGATTCTTTGTTCTTTGTGTTTAATAACAGCCATAAATAATATTTAAATTTATAGACAAATAAATAATCCTACGAAAGTAGGATTATTTTTTAAGTCCAAGTTTTTTAGTGAGAGTTTCGTAGCGTTTCTCGTCTTTTCTTTGTAAGTATTTTAAATGAGATCGTCTATCAGCCACCATCTGTAATAAACCTCTTCTAGAATGAATATCTTTGTGGTTTTTCTTTAGGTGAGAAGCTAATTCATCAATTCTTCTACTTAAAATAGCTACTTGTACTTCAGGAGAACCAGTATCTGACTCATTTTTTCCGTATTCTTTAACAATATTTGATTTTTTTCTTGTTGTAAGCATTGACGAAATACTATCACATAATGTCAAATAGTGCAAGTTTTCTGCAAAAAACCCTATATTTAGAGGGATTTTGTCAAATAAAGCTAATTAATTCTAAAATTTAGATCTTTTTCAAGGCTTAACATAGCCCTAATAAACAGCAGTGCCTAGAGGCAGCCGTTTATTAGGGCTATAAATATATCTTTAAAAAACAAGGAATGATATTTTGCGACGTTCAATAACGTGGTAAAATTTAGACATGAAAGATCTCAAAACTTTAAAACAGGAATTTTTAGAATATTTGGAAATTGAAAAAGGACGAAGTTTAAAAACAGTAGAAAACTACGATAGGTATTTGATGCGTTTTTTAGATTTTTCCAAAGCCAAGAGTCCCTCAGACATTACAGATGAATCCGTTCGTCAGTATCGTCTTTGGCTAAATCGTCAACCAGCTCAAGGTGGCGGTTCTTTAAAAAAGAACACTCAAAACTATTATCTAATATCTCTACGAGGATTTTTAAAATATTTAGTTTATCGAGGGATAAAATCTTTGGCCCCAGAAAGAATAGAATTAGCTAAAACTCCAGACAGAAATCTAGATTTAATATCCATAGATGAGTTGGTTCGTCTTTTGGATGCTCCAGATGGGACAGATTTGAAAAGCTTAAGAGATAGAGCTATTTTGGAGATGTTTTTTTCTACTGGTTTGCGTGTTTCAGAGCTTTGTTCCCTTTCTCGCGACCTAGATTTAAAAAAAGATGAGTTTTCTGTCCGAGGTAAAGGTGAAAAAGTGAGAGTGGTTTTTCTTTCAGAGTCCACAAAGGAGGCTGTTAAAAAATATTTAGAAAAGAGAGTGGATATGGATGAAGCTTTGTTTGTTAGGATTGGAAAAACTGAGGACAATAATAAATCTTTAAGATTAACCCCCCGTTCCATAGAAAGATTAGTGAAACATTATGCTATTAAAGCGGGAATTTCCAAGAAAGTAACACCCCATATTATTCGCCATAGTTTTGCTACCGATTTATTGCAAAATGGTGCGGACATTCGGTCTGTCCAAATAATGTTGGGTCATGCGAACATTGCCACCACCCAGGTCTATACCCATGTTACCGATAGACAACTTAAACAAATACATAAAGAGTTTCACGATAAGGGTCGTAAAAAGTAGTGTATAATCATTATATGAAATTAATTTCTTGGAATGTTAATGGTTTAAGAGCGGTGCATCGTAAGGATGTTTTTCTGCCGTTTATAAAAAAAGTTAAGCCTGATATTTTATGCTTACAGGAAACTAAATCCTCCGAAGACCAATTAGTAGACGAAATAAAAAATGTTAAAGGATACTATTCTTATTACGCCTCCTCTCAACTTAGAAAAGGTTATAGTGGGGTGGCTATTTACTCCAAAGAAAAACCATTAAAAGTAGAATGCGGTATGGGTATTAAAAAATTTGACCAAGAAGGGCGTCTTCTTATAGCTCATTATAAAAACTTTGTTTTATTAAATGGCTACTTCCCTAATGGAGGGGCAGGTCCAGAACGTTTTAAATATAAAATGGAATTCTATGATGCTTTTTTGAAATATATTGAAAAACTTCGTAAAAAAGGTAAAAAAATTATTTTTTGTGGAGATGTAAATACAGCTCATGAAGCAATTGATCTAGCAAGACCCAAGGCTAATGAAAAGAATACTGGGTTTTTACCAGAAGAAAGAGCTTGGATTGATGAAGTTGTTTATTCTGGTTATATAGATACTTTTCGTTATTTTTACCCCAATAAAAAAGATGCTTATAGTTATTGGGATATGAAAACTAGAGCTCGAGACAGAAATGTTGGATGGAGAATAGACTATTTCTTTATTAGCTCTGATTTGTCTAGTAAATTAAATAAAGCTGGTATTTTGAGTAAAGAATTAGGGTCAGACCACTGTCCTATTACTTTAGAATTGAAAAATTAAGCCTTCTTTAAAAGCTTGACAAATATAATATTTAGTGTATACTGTGTGAGTATGAATGTTGGGTTGTAGCTGATGATATCTAAAGTTAAGGTCATCGTGTTCCACTTTGAGTTAGTCTTCATTCAATAGTGTTCTCAAGAACACCGCTGATGAGTACTTAATCGAGTTGCGATATCTAGTCTCTTCAACATTCATACCAAGTTTCAGGGCTCGCGTTTTAATGCGAGCCCTTTTTTTATTTAAAAAAAAGTATTAAGGAGCGGTCTTTATTTAACCCAGTGTCTCTTTCTAATTTCTTCAAGCTCCTTCTCTTCTTCCTCGTCTTTTTTCTCTTTCCCTTTTTCCCCTAATTCCTTTAATTTTTCTATAGGTAGCTTGAATAATTCTTTTGTTTTGTTTTCTAAGTATTCAGCCGTATTTAAATCAGGATCATCTAAAACATCTTCTAAAAGAGCATGTAAAACAAAGCCTAATTTAGGTCCTGGTTTTTCGCCAGTAATTTTCATAATTTTTTCCCCATCAATCTTAAGCATCCCCACAGAGACCGGAGCCCTCATAGCCTCCTCAATCATAGATTCATACTTTCTCAGCCTATAAGGGGCTTCTTTTGGCCTTCCCATGCCTATTCTGTCACAAGCTCTAACTTTCATTAGATCCCAAACATTCTCTGGCCCAACATTTTTAACAATTCTTCTGACGGCTGAAAGGGTTATCTTTTCTATATCAGAGAAAAATAAATGATGGCGAACCAGTTTTCCTACAACATCAACTATATTTTTAGAAAATCTTAAATTGTTTAAGGTTTCTCGTGAAACACGACCTCCCACTACATCATGTCCATAAAAAGTGTAATCTTTTTTTTCTTCTGACCATCTTCTTGTCTCGGGTTTAGAAATGTCATGAAGAAGGGCTGCTAGTCTGACGTGTAAAGGCCATTCTCTATCTGCTGAATGTTGAAGAGCTCTTAAATTATGTTCCCAGACACTGTATATATGGTCTCCATTTTGTTTAACCTCAATACCGTTCTCTAGTTCTGGCAAAATATATTTAAGAATTCCTAAGTCATGAGCTAAAATAAGGCCATCTTTAGGGTTTTTTGACATTACAATCTTTGTGAATTCATCGCGGATTCTTTCCCTAGAAATGTTTTGGAGGTTTTTACTTTGCTTTTTGATTTCTTCAGCAACCTCTTGGTTAATCGTGAAACCAAGTTCAGTGGCTAATCTTACTGCTCGGAGTATTCTTAAGGCATCTTCTTCAAATCTATCCTCGGCTTTCCCAACAGTTTTAATAACTTTGTCCTTTATATCCTCTTGTCCTTTATAAAAATCAATAATCTGTCCTTTAGAAACATCATAGGCGATAGCATTCATTGTGAAGTCTCTCCTTTCTAAATCGTCTTCCAGTTTGTCACTAAAATGAACAGAAGTTGGTCTTCTAGAATCTTCATACTTTCCTTCTATCCGATAAGGAGTAACCTCAATAATCTTTAGACGTTCGTCCTTAGTTTCTTCATTAACAACTCCCACTGTTCCAAAATCATTTTCATAAAAACTTTTCTCAAAAAGATTTATAATTTGATCTGGGGTAGCGCTGGTGGTAACATCCCAGTCTTTTGGCTCTTCACCTCTGATAAGATCACGAACACAACCACCTATGAGGTAGGCTTCAAAACCAGCCTTCTGGAGGCTTTCAGTTACTCGTGAAACTTCTTTAGGAACTTTAAAGTTTTTCATCATTATTAATAGTAATTTTATTAGCGACGTACCTGTGCCCTGTGGGTAGAGTGAAAATGACGATAAAATTAATTATTTAGTTTATTAGATTTTATCATCATTGAGCTGACCGCAGTGTCCCGCGGACTAAAGCTATCAGAGGTTTAATGCCCCGTGCTTTCAGACCTGGGAACCTTTATTTTAGCACAACTACTTAGAACCTGCCTCCTAACATGTTTCTAATTTGTTTAAATTAAGGTATTATCTTTCTATGCCCCTGTGGTGAAATGGATATCACAACGGTCTTCGGAACCGTTATTCTGGGTTCGAATCCTGGCAGGGGCACACTCTTAAAAACCCAATTGGGTTTTTAAGAGTGTGCCCCGGAGAAAGCAAATTTCTTTGCTTTCGTCAGGATTCGAAAGGCGGAATGTCTCGCTTTGCGAGCATGAGCCGGGGTCGAGAATACTTAGACTTTTAGAGCCCTTTGGGGCGAATAAAAGGCTTAGTAATTCGTGACCGTCCTGGCAGGGGCACTAGTAACTTGGAACAATATGAGGAGGGCGGAAGAAGAGGAATCCTAGCCCTATTATTTGGGGCGTGACCACTAGTAAAAAGTAAAAAAGAAACATCATGAAATATAACAAATTGATTAGAGATAAGATTCCTGAAATAATTAAGAACAATGGGGATACTTGTCTTACTCATATTGCTAGTGAAGAGGAATACAAACAAAAGTTAGTAGAAAAATTACAAGAAGAGGTTGATGAATATAAGAAGGATCCTAGTTTAGAAGAGTTAGCTGATATTTTGGAAGTCATTTATGCTTTAGGAGATAAAGAAGAGATGGAAAAAATCAGAAAACAAAAGTTTGAAAAAAGAGGAGGTTTTAGTAAAAGAATTATTCTGGATGAGTCTTAAAATTTGTAAAAAATATCTTTGTCGTCTATAATTGGCAGCGAAGGAGGAATGGAAGTTTAATTACATTTCAACTGAGCGAAACAATTTCACGAATGTATAATTATTGAGTCCAAAATGCGGGTATAGTTTAGTGGTAGAATACGTCCTTGCCAAGGATGAGACGGGATTTCGATTATCCCTACCCGCACATTAAACAAAAATCTACCCCATCTAGGGGTATTTTTTATTAGTCATAGGAATCTCTATTCCCTTAAAGGACATTTTTATTTATTTTTTTAAAGGACAAGACATAAAAACTCATTAAAATATCTATTTGGGTAAAATACTTAGTAGATTTTATGAAAATTAGACAAAAACTGTGGATAAGTCAGTGGATATGTGTATAAAAGACAGGTCTTTTAGGGCTTAAAACCTCTAATTTTTGACCAATAAAGACGTCTTTTTGAACTGAATATGGCTTTAAATAAGGTTATTTATAATAGACAAACATTAAACAACATATAAAATG
>Ga0316187_10001906_pt1 | contig 18221 bp, 19 predicted proteins | sample CroRivburrow1_MG_FD_204927 | JGI IMG/M metagenome (GOLD analysis project Ga0316187, IMG submission 204927) | Coastal sediment microbial communities from Maine, United States - Cross River worm burrow 1 | ecosystem: Environmental > Aquatic > Marine > Coastal > Sediment | place: USA: Maine...
GCTCTTCACGCTGGCCTGATGCTCTCGGCAGCTTCATCACCAGAGCCTCGTCACGTTCTATCAACCCTTGAATCAGACCCTGTAGCTCTTCACCCTCATCGAAGCTCACCATACGTCCGGTATTGATGCGAATTTCGTTGAGAGTCAGCGCACCGCGCAACATCAACACACAGGCAATTGCCCGCTCTTTGCTGTTTAGATTGAGTTTGCGAGAGAGGTGTTGCTCATACTTATCGGCCCGGCCATCCATGCGGGCAGTCACCAACCCCCTACTCCTGAGCCCATTGACCACACCGCCCACCTGACTTGGCGTCAGACTCATCACCGGCGAACGGCTGCTCTTCTGATTGCACGCAGTGACCAGTGAATTCAGCGTAAGTGGATAGTAATCCGGCGTTGTCATCTGTTTTTCCATCAGACAACCCAGAATCCGTGCTTCGTGTGCCGTTAACACTGCTTCACTATCCCCGTTCATCACTGACTCCTTTTTCACAGACGTTTACAACTTAGCGGTTAAAATCACGGTCATCCTGAACAATCTCTACAAACAGTCCATCCGGATCACGAATAAAGAGATACTCAATACCTGTTCTGCCTCTGGTCACAGCAGTTGAAGCATCAACAAGCCCTGAACCTATCAACTGTTGCCGGGCAGATTCGATATCATCCACTCTAAGACCAAAATGCTTCACACCTATGGTCTTAAGGTCACTCTCCAACGTCTGGTTTGCAGCAGCGCCCTGTTTTGATGATGCATAACAGAACAGCTCCAGAAGCATATCTGCAAGCTTCATGTGAACGATACTCAAACTCTCATCATCTGCCTGCCAGCGCATAACAACTTCAAAACCAAGCTTTTCATAAAAACTGATGGAACGAACAAGGTTGCTTGCGCTAATAGCGGTATGGTGAGGTAAAAACATAAAAACTAAACCCCTTCCGCACAGGGATGTGCGGCTTTAGTAAGCACGATAAATTTCACACAATTCATCGTGCATTAAAGGCCGAGGGCAGGATGCTCTGAGGCCGAGTCACATAAAACAAGCCATCTGTTTACCATCTCCCTGCAAAACTGCTGCGCAGGAGGCAGATAAAGCGCCCCCTCAGCAAGAGTTGTGACAACGCCAGCATCACCAAGTGATTCCCGCTCACTGTCACCAGCCTCAACCCACGATTTGATAATGGCTTGATCCACCTCAATGTGAAACTGCAGACCATACTGTGATGAGCCCATACGAAATGCCTGATGTGGCACATCAGGATGTGTGGCAACCAATGTGGCTGCATCGGGTAACGTGAATGTTTCACCGTGCCACTGAAACACCATCAGACCATCAATATCGAGAGCTTGGAAAAGTGGGTCAACCACTGAACCTTCCGTTCTCTGCACCGGACACCAACCCAATTCACGAACCGGCGAAGTAACAATTTCAGCACCGGCTGCTTTAGCCAACAACTGGGCACCAAGGCAGAGCCCGAGAACCGGGAGATCAATCGCTATCGCTTTTTGCAGGAGCTGAATTTCATCAGCAATAAAAGGAGTATGAACATCATTGGCCGACATCGGGCCGCCCATAACGATCACGCCATCAAAACCGGAAAGCGATTGTGGGACAGACTCATCGCTATCCATACGAACCACCTTAATGCTATGCCCGGAATTTTCGATCATCTCACCAATGATTGCAGTTGGCTCAATTCGCAGATGTTGCAGCACTAAAAAATCCATCTGGCCAGCATAACCAAATGATGCCCTTCCTTCGAGACTGGAGTGTTAAGTCTATCTGAAAACGGAGTCGTTGACGGTTTGAAATGGTCGGCAGAAAACCAAACAGAGAAGCGATCCACATCGTTACATATGAATCGCTTTAGCTTCCTGTGTTATTCAATTGACCAAAAGGGCTGATGGAAGAGCCCGCCTAAGAGGATAGAGGGCGAACCTTCCAATCTTCCATCAAGCCTGATTATCTCTCAATCCCAACAGCCCTTCCAGGGTATCAAGCTGGTGCTTAGTTGCATCTCTTGCCTGTTGCAATGGAACATTTCCAGGGTCTGCAGCCGTCGACCTGGCTTCATCAAATGCCTGATCAACAACCTGTCTGATTGCATCTGAAACAGCCGCAACATCTGATGAGTTACCATCTGTTGACTGAGATGTAGCGATCACATTTGCCGCCACACTGGAAATCCTTGTGGCTACACTTTCTGGGCCGGAAGGAGGATTCGATTCTGCGCCATTCTCGGTAAGACCAAAGCTTTCGCTCAATGATTGAAGAACCCTTGTATAAGCAACGCTTAACGGATCCTGTCTAGCCTGAATGTCGACCACAATACCTGTTGGCGGAACTGCTGCCGGGGTTTGCACTGCTGAAGGTGCAGAGCGCTCCTGGCCACTACTGGGGGCTCCCTGAGCGTTCCCTGCTGGAGGAATATTGGTCTGAATTTCCATACGAATCTCCTATGCGCTAAAAGCACACCCAGATCCTTCTGAAATTCTATTATCACATCTTGCAATAATCTTTCTATTCACACTATAGTCGACAAACAACTACCATGCCTTACTAATGATTATCGGTGATGAGAGGCTGCACTTTAGCCCCTTAAGAAGATAAATTCAGCTATGGCAGTAGAGAGGCAGGATGTTGATATGAAAAGAGTCATTGTACCATTCACAGAGGGTGTCGAAGAGATCGAACTCGTTGCAGTAATCGACATTCTCAGACGCGCTGAAATCAAAGTTACCATGGCCAGTCTTGATGGCTACGCTGTAACCGGAAGATCCAACATCACTATCCAACCCGATGCAGCACTCGAAAAGGTGATGGAAGATGATTGGGATATGGTGGTGCTACCGGGAGGCCTTCCTAACGCACACCTGCTTCGTGATGAGCCCAATGTTAAATCACTGGTAGAGCGGCTTAGAAAACAGCGGAAATCAATCGCTGCCATCTGTGCTGCACCAACCGCTCTAGCCGCTTATGGCATTACTGAAGGAAAAAACGTCACCTCTTATCCGGCCATGAAAGAGGAGATGCAGCAGTTGGCCCCCTCCTCTATCTACTCTGATGATGCAGTAGTTGAGGATGATTTTCTCATCACCAGCCGCGGTGCCGGTACTGCAGTTGAATTTGCACTACGCCTGGTCACAAAGCTCTGCAGTGAAGAAAAATCAATGGAAATACGACAGTCCATCATTGCCTGATTTTCTGATACCGTTCGCCCCATGCGATTAACACAAGAGTTCCGTAAGCAGTTCACCCAACATGAGATGCGCACCCACGGACGTAAAAATGGTTTTGTTACAACTGGTCAGGAAGCACGGCTAACCAAATGGCTACCTATCATCGGCCTAACCAATGAGATGACACTCGGTAATGCCAAAATCCCTGCCGACTCTCCTATCGTGATGGAGATCGGATTCGGCAATGGGGATTTTCTGGTTCATCTTGCCGAACGCCATCTGGACTGGATACTTATTGGTGTTGAGATCTATCTTCCAGGCGTGGCCAAGGCTGTTGGCCGCCTTGAAGATGCCGGCTTTATCGAGCGCACCCGCATCACCCAACTCCCTGCCCAGTTCGTGCTTACCAAGCAGGTAGAGGAAGAGCAGCTTGATGGCATCTTCGTTAACCATCCCGATCCGTGGCCGAAAGCCCGTCATCACAAGCGTCGCATTATCCAGAAAGATTTTGCCAAACTGATGGTTAGTCGCCTGAAACCGGGTGGCTTTATCAAGCTTGCATCCGATGTTCCCGAACTAGCCGAGTGGATGCGTGATATTCTGGATGCCACACCAGGCCTGACCAATGTAGCCGGCAAATCAGGTTATATCGGTCGTGATGATGATCGGGTGTTTACCAAGTTTGAACAGCGCGGTATCCGTGAAGGCCGTTCAAGCCAATTTTTGCACTATGTTAAAGTTAAATAGACAGAATCATGAGGAATAGAGAATGAGCCTTAAAACCAATCGAGATCAACTTGTGATGACTGCCGTACAGGGCAGCGTATCCCCTGCCAATCAGTGGGCACCTTTTGAAGTGGGAAGTGAGGGAGAAGTATTTGCCTGGCCTTCAACCGGAGGCATCACCTACAATGTTAAAGTTGGCGATTCGGTGTTTGGCTGGGCCGGCGAGCATATCGAACCGGGCGTATCCAGCACTCTGGATCATAAAAATAAAAAAGCCTCGGCCGGGTATCAGTTCCTCTCTTGCTGTGGAAACCGGGCACGTGTTATTTCAGGAGAAGCCAAGGGCGCAACTGGTACTGTTATAGGCCACCACGGCGGTGTTGAACACCTGATGCTCGATTTCTCGGATGAGGTGCTTGATCAACTGACATGCGACGACAAATTCCTGATTAAGGGCTTCGGTCAGGGTTTGAAATTCACCGACCATCCTGATGTCTTCATCTACAATACCGATCCTGATCTGCTTGAAAAGATGGGGCTGAAAGAGCGTGAAGATGGCAAAATAGAGGTGCCGGTAAATGTTGTTGTTCCCGGTTATGCCATGGGCTCAGGCATTGGTGCTCTCTCTATGACTACCGGTGACTACGACATCCTCTGCCACGATGAGTCGGTCGTAAAAGAGTATAATCTCGACAAATTACGCTTTGGTGATTTTGTGGCCGTATTGGACCATGATAACCGCTATGGACGCACATACCGTAAAGATTCGATCACCATCGGCATGATTATCCACTCAGACTCTCCATTGGGAGGCCATGGTCCGGGTATGATGACACTGATGAGTGCCACCGATAACAAGTTGATCCCCATGATCGATGACAACGCCAATCTGGGCGCAATATTGAATATTGGAAGATATGCATAAGCTCATACTCACGTTTCTCTCCCTGCTGTTTCTATTAACCGGAGTAGCAGAGGCAGAGGTTTACAGATGGGTTGATGCTGCAGGCAATGTTCATTTTACCGACAAGCCTGTGCATGGATCGAAGCAGCAGAATTCAGGATCTGTTAGCTCCATAGCCAATCCGGAATTTAATCTGGAAAAGAACAAGATGCAGATGAGATACACCGAACAGAGCGGCAACATGCTTGTACAGGGGCGTGTTAATGGTGTTGCGATGCAGTTTATGGTGGATACAGGTGCCAGTTTTGTATCCATCCCGCCTGAGATTGCCAAACGCGCAAAAATCAACACGTCCGGCGCACAAAAAGTCACACTACAGACCGCCAACGGAAAAATTGAGGCCCCTCTGATTCGCGCACCAAGCATTGAAGCTGGTGGGATAAAACAGCGAAACATTCTTTCGGTTATCCATGGTTTTTCACCGGATGGAAACACAGGACTGCTCGGTATGAGTTTTCTTTCAAACTTCCGCATGACCATTGATCAAAAAAACAAACTGATCCTGCTGGAGAAGAAGTAGTTATGCCTGATCTGAATTCCATGCGAGTTGCCTCTATTCAGTTGAACTCGGGCTCCGATCAAAATGAAAATCTCGCGCGCGTTTCCATGCTGATGCAAGAGGCTTCTGATCAGAACTCTGATCTCATCCTTCTGCCTGAAAACTTCTCTTTCATGGGCTCAAATGACACTGAAAAACTTGCTGTCGCCGAAGAGCAGGAGCTCTCATCCGTGTTTGCATTCCTCTCCGATCAGGCACGCAAACACCAAGCCATCATTATCGGCGGGACTATCCCGTTAAAATCCAGCGGTAGCAACAAGGTTCGGAACAGTTGCCCTCTCTTTTCGCCCCATGGCAAACTGATCAGTTGCTACGACAAAATACATCTTTTTGATGCAACACTCTCTGATGGAAGCTATTGCGAATCAGACACCACTGAAGCCGGAACACAGCCTGAAACTGCCAGCTTTGATGGTTGGAAGGTTGGTCTGAGTGTCTGTTATGATCTTCGCTTCCCTGAGCTTTACCGAAGCTACAGTAGTTGTGGCTGCAACCTTCTCACCGTACCTTCCGCATTCACTGTCCCGACCGGAAAGGCGCATTGGGAGGTACTCCTGCGTGCCAGAGCGATCGAAAACCAGTCATATGTGATTGCGGCTGGCCAGTGTGGAACACATCCCGGAAACAGAAAAACCTGGGGGCACAGCATGATCATTGATCCATGGGGAGAAATCATAGCATCACTGGATGACGGCGAAGGAGTAATCACTGCTGAATTATCACTCAACAAAGTGAACGAATTAAGACATGCTTTGCCTGCATTAAATCACCGGAGGATCTGATTCAACATGAATGAGATGGTAGAAGAGAAGCGTGGCCAACCCAATCGCGAACAGCTTCGTGCTCATCGCCAGATTTTCTGGGATGCATGGCAGCGGGCAAAGGATAACCTGCCACTGGATGCGATGCAGGTTCGTATTGTGCGCGTGATTGAGATGCACCCGGAACACCACCACTTCTTTGATGATATGGAATCATTTCTTGATCGGGATTTCCAGGTTGATGATGGCATGAATCCCTATCTCCACCTCTCTCTGCATCTGGCACTGGAAGAGCAGGTGGCTACCAAACAGCCGCCAGAAGTGCCACAGGCACTTGAACACCTGATGAGTGTTAAAGGCATTGATCGTCATGCTGCCCTACATCATATTTTGGAAATTCTGGCTGAAACAGTCTATTTTTCCCAACGACAGGGAAACGATCCGGATGTCATGCTCTATCTGACCCGGGTTAAGGAGCTAATGCAGCGATGATTCGTAGTATATTTGTATCTGCCCTGTTTTTCTTCGGCCCTGCACTGCTGATGTTCATGTTGAGAAACATGTTTTTCCTATCCCGTGCTTGGCTACGGCTTCGCCGGATCAAGAAGATGCAGGAGCATGAGGTGATCGATATTACACCTCACAAACACCATGGATCACCATCCATGTTTTTTAACATAACGGCGATCATCGTTGGTCTGGTCTGTGCTTTTCTGGCATGGCAGGAGATGAGCAGTGGCCCTGAGGAGCGAATGCACTATGTCCCGGCTCACGTGGATGAATATGGGAAGGTTGTGCCGGGGGCCATGATGCCAATGAAGGAATCAGAACCTAAGACACCCGATCAAACTGCTGATCAGTAGTTAGACTTGAATAGCCTGTGTTTTATCAAAATCCTCCGGATCGCTCTTTTTGGCGCGCACATTAGTGCCACACTTCGGACACTCGTAAATTTCAGCCTCTTCTGTCTGAAACTTCTCTTTGCACTGCGGACATGTCATCTTCACCTGACTCATGGCCTCTCCTTTTCGGCACCTGGGCATTAACTGTGCCTGCAGAGCTTATTGAAAGCCCAATCGCCTCCAAAATCAAGTTTCAATCAACAAACCGATGGATGAGTGATGATCAGCTGCTAATTACTTCCTCTCCTCAGCTGGCTGCTGACTGGAAGCTGCGCATGCTGAAGGAGAGTCAACAGGAGGTCTGTGAAACGCCTCAGGTGCTTTTCTGGCAGGAGTGGCTAAACCTTCTGGCTGGAACGCTTTCAACCTCACCCATCCCTCTAACCCGACTCCAGGAGGAGCGCTTGTGGGAACGTGTTATCTCAAGCGACCTAAAAGAGCTGAACATCAAACCCGCATCCACCCGTGCACTTGTTAAAGGGGCATCTGAAGCATGGGGATTGATACAGGAGCATCAGATACCACTATCGGAAATCGCCCTTGGCGGTGAAGAGGGTGAAGCAGTGGTTCGCTGGATAAAGAGCATTCAACACAATCTGAAAAAAAAGACGTCCGAATTGAGGATGCTAAGCAGCGGAATAGCCTCACTCATCTCACATGCGCTTTCGGAAGCCCAGTTGCAAGATGAGCTTCCTCAACAGATTCTCATTGATGGTTTTGAATCACTTACGCCAATGCAGTTGGAGATTCTCGAAAAGGTTGAACTTGCCGGATGTAAGATAAGCCTTTTTGAACCGATGCTCGCAACGTCTACCCAGACGCTCACAGTAGCTCCTGATGTAACTGTTGAACAAACTCACGTTGTAGCCTGCATCAAAACGCTTCTGGACCAAAATTCACAAATACGTATCGGTGTTGCAACCAGTGGCTCCTGTGATTGCAATGAACTGCAGCGACTTCTCGATAGCACGCTTATTCCTGAAGCATCAATCAATCCCGCGTTCGAGTTTCAGGCCGTTAACATGACTGGTAAAAAAGTCTCTGATACGCCACTGGTGCAACAGCTTCTTCACCTTCTCTCGATAGCTGGGAAAACCACACTCCCGTTCACAGACTTTTCACCGCTGCTTTTCTCACCATGGATCACAGGTTTTGAAAGTGAACGGACAGGTCGCGCCAATCTGGATGCCATCTTTCGCAAACAGAATCGCCACCATATTTCGCTCAACTCATTAAAAAAATCGTCCGACCTAGAACCGCTACCTCAACTTCAGTCAGTCATCCACGCTATCGTTGAATGGAAAAAGGAGAACAGGTCTGCCGCAGCGTGGATTAAATCTGTTCAGAAGCTGTTGCAGGCAAGCGGATTTGTTCTAACAGGTCTCCCCAATGAACCGTTTCGCAGCAATATTGAGATTCGGCTAATGAATATGTTCAGAGACATTCTACTTTCACTGGTTGCCATTGATAAGGTGGGTGGTTCCATCTCATGGAGAGAATTTCTGTCACTGCTCCGCTCCAGTTGTAGTGAAAAACAGTTTGCACTAACGCCGAAGTTCCCCAACGTTATGGTAGTGTCACTCTCTCAGGTTGCCGGCCTTCGCTTTGATCACCTTTTTATTATGGGCATGGATGAAGAGGCGTTCCCTCCGCCTGCAAGACCACACCCTCTGCTTCCGCTTCGACTGCAACAGAGATACAAAATCCCAATGAGTTCGGGCTCACTCTGTTTTGAATCTTCTAACTGGCTCTGGCAACAGCTCCTTACTGCAGCTCCAACCATAGAGATCACATACGCTGAACAGAGGGATGAACATGAGCAGCTGCCCTCCGCCTTTCTGAACAGCCTTGCCCGGAGTGAACTGATAGCCACGCCGACGATCACTCATAAACAGATGCTCGAAAGCTTTGATGACAACCTGAACACTCCCCTGCAGGCAGATGAGAAAATTCGTGGCGGGACATCCATCATCAGGCTTCAATCGGCATGCCCATTTCGCGCTTTTGCAACGCATCGCCTTGATATCTCCGAGCTTGGAACAACCGAGCCGGGCATTGAAGCATCCACCAAAGGATCACTGATTCATCTGGCGCTTGAGGTGATATGGAATCGTCTCAAATCACAGAGAGCACTGCTTGCACTGAGTGAGAGCGAGCGTGTAGAGCTGATTGACTCAGCCATTGAAACCGCACTGCTGGAGAGTCGCTCATCACCTGCTTTCAATCTGCGTAAATTTGAAAAAAAACGGATGCAACGGCTTCTAGGTGAATGGCTTAAGCTGGAAGCGTCACGGCCACTCTTTGAGATGATCGGAAGCGAAAAGAGTTATGAGCTGAACCTGCCTGAAAATTCGGCCATGCAGTTCCCTATCACTATTAAGGCGGATCGCATGGATCGCGATGGTAAAGGTCACCGGGTTCTGATCGACTACAAAACCGGTGTGAAACAGTCCCACTCCAAATGGATTGGTGAACGCATGGAGGAGCCACAACTGCCGCTCTATGCCATGGCAGCTGAATTAACAGAACATGATGCTGTTGCATTTGCCACCCTGAGAAGTGGTGATCAGATGGGATTTGAAGGGCTCGCTGGTGAAGATGTTGGTATTAACGGAATTGCTCAGTGTGATGGTAAATACAAACGCCCTGAATCATGGCAGCAACTGCTCAATGACTGGAGAGAACAGATCAACAATCTCGCCTCTGAATTTGCCAATGGCGAAAGTGAAGTCTCTCCGAGGGACCCGAAGGCGTGTAGTTACTGCGGACTTGAGTCTGTCTGCCGCATTGAAGAGAGCGGTTTCGAAATTGATACGGAGCAGAGCGAATGACCGCTGGAGTTCGCAAGCAAGCCGTGCATCCGGGCACCTCATATCTGGTTCAGGCTCCCGCCGGATCGGGTAAAACGGAGCTGCTGACCCAGAGAATTCTCTCCCTGCTCGCTGTGGTTGATGAACCGGAAGAGATTCTTGCCCTTACCTTTACCCGCAAAGCAGCAGCTGAGATGCGAAATCGCGTGGTGCAATCGCTGCGCATGCAGAAGCCCGAAGATGAAACCTCTCATAAAATGAGCACCTTTCGACTGGCGGAGCAGTCACTCAAGCGCTCATCAGAAAAGGGTTGGCAGCTGACTGAAAACCCTAATCGCCTCCGCATTATGACACTTGATAGCCTGACCGGATCACTGGCCAAACAACTTCCTCTGCTCTCCGGACTTGGCGAAATGCCAACACCAAGCGAACATGCTATTACTGCTTACCGGGAAGCCGTTGAATCAACACTGGATGAGGCAATTCGGCGTGACTCAGTAGCCGTTGAAACGCTGCTGCTGCATCTGGATCATAACATGGTGCACCTGATCGAGCTGATCTCCGAAATGCTGGGAAATCGAGAGCAGTGGCTTAACTATATCGGTGAGTTTGGACGCCAGACTGACCAGCTGCGGCATCTGCTCGAATCGAACATGGCCGAATGGATGCTCGAGCAACTACAACAGTGTAGTAATCTGATGTCGATCGGGGTTAAGGCCGAGCTTACTGAGCTCACCTGTTTCTCGGCAGCCAACGGTGGCAATCCTGCACTTGATAAAATTGAGAGATGGCCGGACGCCACACTGGAGTCTGTAGAGGCGTGGCAGCTTCTTGCAAGCTTCCTGTTGACCGGAACTGGCACTGGATTCAAGAAGCGTCTTACCAAGAACGATGGTTTCCCTGCAACTGCAAAAGCTGAAAAAGTGGCAATGGCAGAGATATTAGATCAGTTAACTGCTACTCCCGATCTTTTAGAGGCTCTGCAAACCATTCAGCAGCTTCCTGAAAACCCTCAGTTTGATGAAAATCAGTGGCAGGTTCTCAAAGCACTGTTTGAACTATTGCCACTAGCGGTGCTTAAGCTCCAGCAAATTTTTGCACGGGAAGGTAGTGCCGACTTTGCCGAAATCGTCCTGCGCGCACTCGATGCGCTCACTGATGCGAATGGCAACCCGTCCGATCTACTACTTAAACTCGACTATCGCATTCACCACATTCTGATTGATGAGTTTCAGGACACCTCAGAACTTCAGATCAGACTGTTAAGATGTCTCTCCTCCGGATGGCAACAGGAAGATGGCCGGACGCTTTTCATGGTTGGTGACCCGATGCAATCGATCTACCGCTTTCGTAAAGCTGAAGTCGGGCTCTTCCTGCAGGCCGCTGACAACAGTGCAGGGCTACCACCCGTTACGGAACAGCGGCTAATACGAAACTTCCGTTCAGCACCCACCATTGTGGATTGGGTGAACCGTGCCTTTGCATCCATCTTCCCAGCTGAACAGAACATCTCGAACGGAGCCATCTCTCACGCCAGTGCAGATGCAGCGCTATCGCATCAAGGCAGCGTTCACCTGCACCTGCAAGAGGGCGAAGATGCGATCGCTGAAGCTGGAGAAATCGTGAACCTGATCAAAGATGCAAGAGACAGTGGCCGATCCGTTGGCGTGCTCTCCCGCACTAGAAAACAGCTGCATGCCATCATGCCGGCATTGAATGAAGCAGGTATTCCCTTCCGTGCCCTGAAAATCCTTCCACTGAACAGTCAGCCTGAAGTTCGCACGTTAAGGGCGCTGACTCGCGCACTACTGCACCCGTCAGACAGAGCTGCATGGGCAACACTTCTACGAGCCCCCTGCTGCGGCTTAAACAGTGCTGATCTCTTCTCACTGATGGCTGGGGATGAACACCCGGTCTGGGAGATCATCAATCAAACGTCTCTGAAAACTGAGCTGACAACAGATATCAGGGAACGAATTGTTCATCTTAGAGAAGCTTTGAAACCATCCATGTCAGTCAGTGGTAAAATCGGTGTTCGAAAACTGGTAGAGACTTCGTGGTTGCGCCTTGGCATGCCCGGTTATCTGGATGAGATGGCAGGCACCAATGTGAAGAGAGTTCTCTCACTGATTGATGAGCTTGATGGCGATAGAACTGTTGCCGGCTTCATCAATTTTGAGTTATTTGATGACCGTCTTGAGAAACTCTATGCCGCACCGGACAGCTCCAAAGAGGCTGCGAAGGTTGAACTGATGACCATGCATGGTGCCAAAGGGCTACAGAGGGACTGCGTGATCCTCCCTGCACTTGGAAAGCCACCTAAAAGCAGCCACTCACCGCTTCTGGCCTTTACAAACATTGAGATCAACCGTGAAAACTCACTGCTTATCTCACCCATTGGTGAGACACGGACCAGAGACCCTCTCTATAAAATGATTCAGAAAATTGAAAGTGAACGTGAAAACAATGAGCTGGCACGCCTGCTCTATGTTGCCACCACACGTGCTGAAACCGAGCTTCATATGCTTGGTCACCTCTCCAGCAGTAGTGGCAAGGCTGCTAAAGGCTCGCTTCTCTCGCTGCTGCTTAAAGATGGTGATGACTGCTTCGCTGCAGATGTCTCATTCATTGAACAGAGCGAAGTGGTTCAAGCAGATGAGAAGCTTCCGCTCCAACGATTTAAAACAGTTCCTGAGCCTCTGACGCTTACCGAATCACTAGCGGAACATGATGCAGTTCATGAAGTCGAGTTTGGCTGGGCTGGGGCTGAAGCGGCTCCAATCGGTAATGCCCTGCATGCAATACTGCAGCAGATTGCCGAACATGGCGTGGAGAACTGGGGCGATGATCACACCTCTACAGCAACTCAATTCATGCAGCGCATGTTGATTGCGGAGGGACTATCCGGTGAGCTTCTCACATCTGCCCTTAGCCGTTGCAAAGCAGGTCTGAAACAGAGCCTGAACAGCGAGAGAGCCCGCTGGATTCTGTCCAATACACATAGTGATGCTCGCTGTGAGTGGCAGCTAAGCAGCATGCGCAGTGGTCAAGCCTCTCATCGAATTATCGACCGTAGCTTTATCGATCACGATGGAACCCGCTGGATCATTGATTACAAGACCGCCTCACATGAAGGTGGCGATCTCGAACAGTTCCTGGACAGTGAAGAGAAGCGTCATAGCGGGCAGCTTCAGGGGTATCGAGACCTTCTTGAGAAGATGGATTCCACTCACCCTGTCAGAATAGCTCTCTACTTTCCTGTTGTGGATGGTTGGCGGGAACTCTAAATCTGGTCTACGATAGTCCTTCATGGATTTGGAGGGAGAGCCCAAATGAAGATAAAGCTGTTTGCAACTACCATTATCGTTGGCATGACCATCGTGATTGGAACACCGTACGCCACCGGCATGATGGCCGAAGACCAGTACCAGACCATGATCAGAGCAAACCCTTTCACACCATCGCTTCAGCTGGAATCACGTAACTTTAAGCGGGGTGTTTTCAGCAGTGAAGCAACCACATTTGTTGAAATCAGAGATCCGAGCCTGCGCGAAATGCTGGCTGATAAGCTTGGTAAAGATGAAAGCGGAAAGACCGGGCTGCTTATTCATCACCATCTCAACCACGGCCCGTTCATTTTCACAGCTGAGCAGGGTATAGCGTTTGCAGTCGCCGAAGCCACCCACCAGGTCGGATATAGCGATTCAATCAATGACGTTGCAAAACAGCAGTCAGATAGCATGGATATATTCCAACTCGACACCCGTCTCCATTTTGATGGTTCACAAGATATTGAATTAAGCAGTAGAGAGATTACGACTAAATCCAGTAAGGCATCGACAACCGTGATGCCGTTATTGATAACACTGGTGACAGATAAAAGTTACCGCTCACTCAAAGGCAGTGGTGATTGGGATGGGTTTACATCTGAAAACAGCCAGAGTGAAAAGGTTTCGCTTTCAGATGGTCAGTTTGAACTTGATATGGAAAAGAGCGGTGAGCTCTGGCTCGGCAGTGTCGAATTGAACCAGCACTCGATGGTTTTTAGCAGCCTCAAAGCCCGTCTGCAGATGGAAGCAATGAAGCTTAATGCCCGATCATCGGAAAAGGGAGATGCTCGACTGGTTGATTCAGCATCAGAAATCTCCCTCCAACAGATCAAGACCTCCGACAAAACCTTTGGCCCGGGCGAGCTTAGCCTCGCTATCAGCAACCTGCCCGCAGCCACACTTGAACGACTCAGTGCCATTCAACAACAAGCATTGAACAGCTCAACATCAGATCAACAATTCGCACTACAGGCTGCCGGTTTCAAGTCTCTGAATCTACTGCCTGAATTGGTTAGCCACGGCATTGTGATTGATATGAAAAAGCTCTATCTGAACACTCCTGATGGTGAAATTACCGGGCACCTAAACATTAGCCTGCCAAAGAGTAATCCATCATCACTGATGAATATTCCACACCTAAAGTCGATCATTAAACTTCATGCAGAGCTATCCATACCTGTAGCGCTTATTCCTGAAGCCACAATGAATGCAAAGATTCAACCCATGTTGAAGCGTGGTTATCTGAAAATGGATGGTATGTTACTAAAGTCAGAGATCAGGATGAGCGGCGGTGTTCTGACGATGAATAATCAGCCTGTTCCCCTCCCCTATTAACTGCTGGAGAGTCGGCTAGATCGCGCTGTTATCTTGATAACTGAGACTGACCGAAACGACAGCATCTTCGATATCACTCAGATTAAATGGTTTACGCAAAAAAGCAGAGCAGCTCTTCCTGTATTCGCTCTCAATCTCATCTGAACCACTCATGATCACAAATTGACTTTTAGGATGCTGGGAAAGCACCCTGTCGAGTAGCTGGTAACCATTCATAACCGGCATCGTTATATCACTAAACAGTGCAGCAGGAGCGCTGTAGTGAGGGCTCTCCAGATACTCCAGATACCTCTCCGGAGATGTGAACACCTCTGTCTCATGACCAAGATCGCTTAATACTTCGCTAATAAAGAGACAGATAAAAGGTTGATCATCAATGATATGAAAAAACATGATGATATTATGAGCTACTACTTTATCACACCGCAATCCCATGAAACAGGTATATGCGATTATAGGATAACTGCGCTTTCTGGTGCCTACAAATCTGTCGCTTATCTATGAAAAGAGCCCGGCATCAGCGCTTGAATGGAATCAATCAGTTCATCAAGCCTCTGTTTAGAATAGGGCTCTGCAGGTGCATGACCCCATACCGGTGCTGGCCACGCAGGGTCAGTCTCAAAACGGCAAATATGGTGGAGATGAAGTTGAGGCACCATGTTTCCCAGTGCCGCCACATTGATCTTATCTGCATTAAAGTGGTCGGCAATGATTCGGGAAAGCTGCGAAGACTCCGAAAGCAACTGCTTCTGATCTGCATCAGAAAGCTCGAAAATTTCACGAACACCCTCTCTTTGAGGCACCAGAATCAACCAGGGGTAGTTGCAATCATTCATCAGCAACAGTCGACAGAGCGGAAAGAAGCCGATGGTGATGCAATCTTCATTGAGTCTTGGATGGAGTTCAAACATGCATCAAGAATAGCCCGAATAAAGCTTTCAGTGAATTAGATTATGTTTACAGCTACCATTCGCACCATGTTTACAGGCATTATTATGGATGTCGGGAAGATCGTCGCGATCGACAACGAACCCGAGCAGACCCATATGCACTTCTCCACATCGCTGGACACCTCCAAATGGGCTCTTGGCGATTCTGTGGCTGTTGATGGCTGCTGCCTCACTATTACTGATCTCCCTAAAGCCGGAGAGTTCGCTGCAACTCTTTCTGTAGAGACCCTCAACCTGACCCGTCACTCCGGTGTAACGGTGGGTGAAAGGGTAAATCTGGAACCTGCACTCTGTGTGGGTGATCCACTGGGTGGTCATATTGTCACTGGGCATGTGGATGGAATCGCAACAGTGGATAAGATCAGAGAGATCGGTGAACACAGAGAGTTTCACTTCTCTGTTCCTGTTTCTCTGGCGAAATATGTGGTCAGGAAAGGTTCGGTTGCCATAAATGGCACCAGTCTCACCATCAACGAGGTGGATAACTGCTGCTTTACCGTCAACCTGATTCCTCATACCCTCGCCCACACCAATCTTGGTGAACTATCTACAGGAAGTAGCGTCAATTTTGAGAGCGACATGCTTGGTCGCTACGTCGAACGAATCATGAGTTTCCAAAACATTGACCAACAGGAGTTTCAATGAGCCTAGCCAGTAGTAAGGAGCTGATCGAAGAGCTGCGTGCCGGACGGATGATCATCCTCGCCGATGATGAAGATCGTGAAAATGAGGGCGATCTTGTCATGGCTGCTGAGTGGGTCACCCCTGAAGCGATCAACTTCATGGCCACTCACGGCCGCGGACTGATCTGCCTGGCTATGACTCAGGAGCAGACCGACAGACTCAACCTTCCACTGATGGTCGCCAATACCAATTCGAAGTTTAAAACCAACTTCACTGTATCAATCGAAGCTGCTGAAGGTGTCACCACCGGCATCTCCGCCTTTGACCGCGCTCATACTATCCGCACCGCCATTGATGATGATGCAAAACCATCTGATATCCATACACCCGGCCATATCTTTCCGCTGGTTAGTCGTGATGGTGGTCTGCTGGTCCGAGCTGGCCATACCGAAGCGAGTGTTGATCTGGCACGAATGGCAGGGCTGAAACCTGCCGGTGTGATCTGCGAGATCATGAATGAAGATGGCAGCATGGCTCGTATGCCTGAGCTGAAGAAGTTTGCTAAAAAGCATAATCTGAAAGTTGGCTGTATTGCTGACGTGATCCGTTATCAACTCAAGAATGACTCTCTGGTCAAACGAGAGGTTGAAGTACGCCTGCCTACTGAATTCGGTGACTTCAACATGGTCGGTTACACCAACGCCGTAGACGAGGCCGAGCATGTGGCGCTGGTGATGGGCAATCCTGATCCTGAGACCCCCTGCCTTGTACGTGTTCACTCTGAGTGCCTGACCGGTGATGTGTTTACTTCACGCCGTTGCGATTGTGGATCTCAGCTTCATGCAGCAATGCGACAGGTAGCTGAAGCCGGTGAAGGTGTGATTCTCTACCTTCGTCAGGAGGGCCGTGGAATCGGCCTGCTAAACAAACTGCGCGCCTATGAACTGCAGGATGCTGGTCATGACACCGTTGAGGCCAATAAAAAACTTGGATTCAAGGCAGATTTGAGAGATTACGGAATCGGAGCCCAGATTCTAAGAGACCTTAACCTGCGTAAACTAAAACTTCTGACCAACAATCCGAAAAAGATCATCGCACTGGATGGCTATGGGCTTGAAGTGGTTGAACGTGTTCAACTGCAAGTGAATGCCCATGATGATAATATCACCTATCTACAGACCAAACAGGATAAGATGGGGCATATGCTTAATATCAAAGGTGAAAAAGAGTGAGCTTAGACGCACCTCATTTGAGTGGAACTGTTGATGCCACAGGCATGCGTGTTGGAATCATTGTCAGCCGCTTTAATGAAGATGTCACTTCAGCCCTTCGTGATGGGGCCGTCGAAGCTCTTAAAGAGCATGGTAGCACCGATGCAGATCTGAATATCGTTCATGTGCCGGGTGCACTGGAGATTCCGACCATCGCAGCTGCCATGGCCGACTCCGGCAGTTATGATGCGCTGGTATGCTTAGGTTGCGTTATCAAAGGTGGTACAGCCCACTTTGATCATGTCTGCCGGGTTGCCATGGATAGCATTGGTGCCATTGCCGAGCTTGGAACCATCGCCATTGCTAATGGTGTGCTAACGGTGGACACTCATGAACAGGCAGTAGACCGTATCGGTGGCGCTCATGGTCACAAGGGTGCTGAAGCGGCACTCACGGCCATTGAAATTGCCACTTTGCTAAAAGAACTGGAGAGCTAGAAATTGAGTAACAGTCAGAAAGGAAAAGGGCCAAACAGACATCAAGCCCGTGAATCGGCACTGGAGGCGCTCTATGCATGGCATAGTGGCGGTAGCGACAATGCCGATCTACCGCACCTGTTAGCCGGGCGCATTCACGAAGATGAGCGCTCGGGTCAGGATGAAAACTATCTTCGTGAGATGGTTTATGGTGTTAGCGAAGAGATGGCCTCACTGGATGAGCTGATCAAACCTGCCATTAACCGTAGCCTGAAAAGTGTTGCCAGCATTGAGCTTAATGTGCTTCGTCTCGCCACATGGGAGATGAAAAACCGTCTGGAAATCCCCTACCGTGTCATCATCAATGAAGCACTTGAACTCACCCGAGCCTAT
>Ga0316187_10001908_pt1 | contig 18213 bp, 16 predicted proteins | sample CroRivburrow1_MG_FD_204927 | JGI IMG/M metagenome (GOLD analysis project Ga0316187, IMG submission 204927) | Coastal sediment microbial communities from Maine, United States - Cross River worm burrow 1 | ecosystem: Environmental > Aquatic > Marine > Coastal > Sediment | place: USA: Maine...
AGCTTGCCACGTCGCTGTGCAGGCTGCATACCCGCTGTAAACCCCGATTGTCGAGCTGCGCGTTCAGACAACCCTGGCGCCTGTTTTGCAGTTGCCGTGCCGCGCTGACTCGCTTGCGCACCACGGCACTGGTTTCGGCCTGGCTATTTTTGCCGGCTAGTAGTTGATGCCGTTCGAGTCGTCCCAGTTCGATCTGAATGTCGATGCGGTCCAGTAACGGGGCGGATAGTTTATGGCGGTAGCGGTTTAATTGTTCTGCCGAGCAATCGCAACTGGCGATTGAATCGCAGCCACCCGGGCAGGGGTTCATTGCCGCGATGAGCTGGAAGCGCGCCGGAAATTCGGCATTTCCGGAGGCTCGGGAAATGTGGATGCGCCCGCTTTCGAGGGGTTCACGCAAGACCTCGATGGAACGCCGTTCGAATTCGGTAAGCTCATCCAGAAACAACACTCCATTGTGGGCCAGGGAGATTTCCCCCGGCCTCGGGTAGCGTCCACCACCGACCAGCGCTATTCCCGATACCGTATGGTGTGGTGACTGGAACGGACGCTGTAACCAGTTCTGCGGAGACACCGTCCGGCCACAAATCGAGCGCAGACTGGCGCATTCTATTGCCTCGGCCTCACTCATTTGCGGCAGTATTGAAATTAGGCGCTGTGCCAGCATGCTTTTGCCCGTGCCGGGTGGCCCCATCATCAGCATGTGATGACCGCCAGCGGCGGCGATTTCGAGTGCTCGTCTGGCTTGTTGCTGACCATATACGTCGGCCAGGTCGAGGCCTCGAAAGCTGGGTTTGATGGAGTGTGCTGGTATCGGTGTCGGTAACGCGTCACCACCGTTCAAGCTGTTACAGATTTCGGCTAGCGAATTTGCCAGGCGAATCGGCAAGTCGCGCAACAGGCTTGCCTCGGCCTTGTTCTGCTGTGGAATGATAACGGCCTGACCGGCCTGTTGGCAGGCAACCAGTGAGGGTAGCAAATCGTCGATCCGGCAGCAGGCGCCGCTCAGTGCAAGCTCGCCGAAACAGGCGAAGCCAGCCAGCCCGGTTTCCCTGATTTGCCCGGAGGCGGCAAGGATGGCCAGCGCGATCGGCAGGTCGAAGCGACCACCCGTCTTGGGTAGATCGGCGGGTGCGAGGTTAACCGTAATGCGTCGCGCAGGGAATTCGAAACCTGAATTGAGCACTGCTGAGCGAACGCGATCGCGAGCCTCGCGCACGGCTGTTTCCGGCAGTCCGACCACGGTAAAAGCCGGTAAGCCGTTTGAGATATGAACTTCGACGCGCACTTCAAAGGCGTCGATGCCGAGTTGTGCACGGGTGGTAAGCTGGGTGAGTGACATGGCAGGTTCCTTCCTGTTGTGTTATTCGAGCGGACGCATCCGGCGTCTGGGGGCGAGTGTAGCACGAAACCGGTTTGGGTCGATGTGCTATCCAGGCGCAAGCCAGGTATTGGGCGGGGGCCTGTTTCGCCAGTTTAATTTCGAGTTCAATTGATCTGGATCAAGCTTTAGCGGCCTGGGATGCGAAGGCTATCCCGGAAGGAGTATTAGTGCATTAGGGTTTGCTAATATAATGTGAGTATTAACAGGCGTGTGTCGATGAGTTACCTGGTTGTTCTTGTCGGCGCTATGACACCCGTTAATCCCGTGCCGCTAATACATAAGGAGACCATTATGAAACCGAATATGGGAACACTTGACCGTATCATCCGCGCCATCGTCGGCATCGCCTTGATCGCGCTCTGGGCGCTTGACCTGTTGCAGGGAGTGCCTGCGATTATCGCTCTGGTGGTCGGCATTGTAATGTTGCTAACGGCGTTGTTGCGCTGGTGCCCACCTTACGCTCTGCTCGGCATCAACACGGGAGCGCGCGATGACTAGAGATTGTCGGGGTTAAAAACCCCGGCAGGTCTTGCAGATTAACCCAGCGTTTTTTCCAGTTCCTGCAGACGGGCCTCGATCACCTCGAGTTTTTCGCGTGTGCGCGCCAGTACACGAGCCTGGATGTCGAACTCTTCCCGGTTCACCATTTCAAAGTGCGTCAACTGTTGCTGCAGCAGGCTTTTCAGGCGCGCATCAAAATCTTCCTTAACCTGCTGCAATCCCGGTGGCAGTAGCGCATTGATCTGCTCGGAAAGCCGATTGATGGTTTGATTGTCGATCATGTAATCCCCAAAATAGTGCGTTAAGTGAAATATGTGCACCCAAATAGTGCAAATAGGGTGTTTATCTGCTCTATAGTAGCCGTAATTTGCCAGATTTCCCAGAGTCGCGAAAATCATCTCCAGTTTTTTAATACGGAGATATCCATGAAAATCATTACCGCAATCGTCAAGCCGTTCAAGCTTGATGATGTTCGCCAGGCGCTTGGTGAAATAGGCGTGCAGGGTCTGACCGTTTCAGAGGTCAAGGGCTTCGGCCGTCAAAAAGGTCATACCGAGCTTTATCGGGGCGCCGAATATGTCGTCGACTTTCTGCCCAAGGTGAAACTGGAGATCGCTATTGACGATGATCTGGTTGACCAGGCGATAGAAGCCATCACCAGCAGCGCCAACACCGGCAAAATCGGCGACGGCAAAATTTTCATCACTAACCTGGAGCAGGTCGTTCGTATTCGTACGGGTGAGTCCGGCCCTGCGGCGCTTTAGGAGGTCATCATGGAAAATCAGATTTTTGAATTACAGTACGCGCTCGATACCTTTTATTTTCTTGTCTGCGGCGCGCTCGTCATGTGGATGGCAGCCGGATTTGCGATGCTCGAGGCAGGATTGGTGCGTTCCAAGAACACTACCGAAATTCTGACCAAGAACATTTCGCTGTATGCGGTGGCCTGTACGATGTACATGGTTTGCGGCTACTCGATTATGTATGGCGGTGGGGATTTAACTCTGTTCCTGTCGGGCATCGTCGGTGACGGTGTAACCGGTGCAGACGAGCCTGCGACCTATGCTCCTTCTGCCGATTTTTACTTCCAGGTGGTGTTTGTCGCCACTGCGATGTCGATCGTTTCCGGTGCGGTTGCTGAACGCATGAAGCTGTGGGCGTTTCTTGCTTTTGCGGTGGTCATGACGGGATTTATCTATCCGATGGAAGGTGCATGGACCTGGGGCGGAGAAGCCGTGTTCGGCATGTACACTCTCGGTGACCTCGGTTTTTCTGACTTCGCTGGTTCCGGAATCGTGCACATGGCTGGAGCGGCTGCGGCTCTTTCAGGCGTCATGTTGCTTGGAGCGCGAAAGGGCAAGTATGGCAAAAACGGGCAAATCAATGCGATTCCCGGTGCGAACCTGCCGCTGGCGACGCTGGGTACGTTCGTACTTTGGCTGGGTTGGTTCGGTTTCAATGGTGGATCAGTGTTGGCTACCGCGACAGTCGAATCAGCAAACGCGGTAGCGGTTGTCTTTATGAATACTAATGCCGCGGCGGCGGGTGGCCTTATTGCTGCTCTGATTCTGGCGCGTATCATGTTCGGCAAGGCCGATTTGACCATGGCCCTGAACGGCGCTCTTGCCGGGTTGGTGGCAATCACTGCTGAACCGTCAACACCGACACCGGCCCTGGCTACCCTGTTCGGCGCTATCGGTGGTGTTCTGGTGGTGTTCAGCATTGTGACACTCGACAAGCTGAAGATTGACGATCCTGTTGGTGCGATCTCGGTCCACGGCGTGGTTGGATTGCTGGGCCTCCTGCTGGTGCCTTTCACCAACGATGCATCAAGCTTCAGCGGTCAGATCATCGGTGCGTTGACCATTTTCGTCTGGGTATTCGGCGCCAGCTTTGTAGCCTGGTTTGTGCTCAAGCAGATTATGGGCCTGCGCGTCAGCGAAGAAGAGGAATACGAGGGTGTGGATCTTTCTGAATGTGGAATGGAAGCCTATCCCGAATTCTCCAAGACCTCTGCCTAGCGCAGTTGTAAGCAGGGCCGGGCGATAAGCCCGGCCCTTTTTTTATGTGTTAACATTAGCTTTTATTCTGTTTCTCCTGCCGACATGTTGTGCCATATCTACCGCAGTAATCGCAAATTCGATACCTATCTTTACCTTGTTGAAAAGGATGACTTTTCAGTAGTCCCGGCTGATTTACTGCGTATTTTCGGCCCTCCCGAATTCAGCTTCAGCTTTGATTTGCAGCCGGAGCGAAAACTCGCCAGGGAGGAGGCAAGTGACGTGCTTGAAAATCTTCAGGAGCAGGGTTACCACTTGCAGTTGCAGGATGACATCCTGGTCGAGCAGATGCTGGCACTTAAAGGGTTGAACTGATGTCAGTTGTTGGCGCCCTGTTACGACCTGTTCCGCTCTTTGCAGCCGGTTAAAGCTATGATCTGTGGCAGCAGTTGGCTGACGTTATGTTGTGTTCAGTGCATAGAGAACTGCAATAATTTTCGCAAAATCCGCTCCATTGGTGTTCGCTGAAGCGCTCCCCCGCCTCTATCTGTCGGCGAACGTTGACTAGTAGTCTGTTGACCGCGAGCCTAACTTTCCAGGGCTGGGGTGGCTTTCTTCGAGCGGGTACGCTTGAGGTAGACGACCCGATCATCCAGTTGCAGGCGACGCAGGTCACGGGACTCGTTTTCCTCGAATAATTCGCCGGCCACGGTTTGCATGGCGGCGGGGTAGGTGTGGAGGCGATGTGTCTGTAGCAGAGCGGCAAATACAGGATTGATCTGCAGCCGTATCAGTGTGTCAAAGTCGATCCCGCAGTGCGTAGTAGCTCATTCCGAGTACCAGGCCGGGCCAGCGCAACAGATCACCGCCCGGAAACTCACGTGTCGGAATTGTACCAAACAGATCGAAGCTCTCGGCTTCACCCGCGATTGCGTCGGAAATCATTTTGCCGGCCAGCGTTGCCATGGCGACACCCTGGCCCGAATAGCCTTGTGCGAAGTAAGTGTTGTGCCGCCCCAGCCGACCAAAATGAGGCATCCGGTTGAGGGTGACTGCGAGCGTGCCTCCCCAGGCGTAATCAATCCGCGTATCTGCGAGTTGTGGATAGACCTGTAACATGGGTTTACGCACGAAGCTGGCGATATCAGCGGGGAAGTTCTGGCGATAGTTTTCACCGCCGCCGAACAACATGCGCTTGTCGGCGGAGAGGCGGTAGTAGTTGACTACGAAACGCGAATCGGCGATCGCAACATCGCGCGGACAAATCACCTTGAGCTGCTCATTCGACAGCGGCTCCGTGGCGACCACGAAATTATTGATCGGCATGATTTTACCCGACAGGCGCTGTTCGAGTTTACCCAGGTAGCCATTGCAGGCGAGCACGATACTGTCAGCTTCGACGATGCCTCGATTGGTGACAATCCGGTTCGGTTTGCCCTCCTGGTAACTTTCGACCACCGTGGATTCGTAAAGACGCGCACCCGCGGCGAGTGCCGCATCGGCAAGACCGAGTGCATAGTTGAGCGGGTGCAGGTGTGCGGCCCCCATATCGAGGGTGCCACCGTAGTAGGTATCGCTGCCGACAACTTCGGCCATGGCATCACGTTCGAGATACTCGATCTGCTCGTAAGCGTATGTCTGGCGCAGGAAATCAACGTAGTCGCGGCTGTCTCCGGCGTAACCGGGCTTGTGATCCGCGTGCGCAATACCGGGCTTTAAATCGCAGTCGATCTGATGTTTGGCGATAAGGCTTTTCGCCAGATCCTTGGCCGCTTCGGCCAGTATCCACAGTTCTCGAGCAGCATCCGCCCCTACCATCTGGGTGAGTTCGACCTGGTCCTTGCGCTGACCACTACAGAGTTGCCCGCCATTACGGCCAGATGCGCCCCATCCAGGTTTTCTGGCTTCCAGCAGCACAACATCATAGCCGCGCTCGGCCAGATGCAGCGCCGACGACAGGCCGGTGTAACCGCCACCGATGATACAGACATCGGCGCGGCGTGAGCCATCGAGCGGTGTGAGTTCTACAGTCCTGTTACTACTTGCGTGGTAATAGGAGTTCGGGTAGTCGTTGCTGTCGCTCTTGTCCTGGACCAGTTTGAAAGCCATGTGTTAGCCGTCAGGAGATCGCTTTCTGGGTAAGGTCGAGGCACTTCCAGGCGCGCTCAATGAATACATCGATGTCGGCCTGATCAATCACCAGTGGCGGTGAAATGATCATTGCATCGCCGACCGCGCGCATGACCAGGTTATTGTCGAGGCAGAAATCGCGGCAGATGGTGCCGATGCCGGCCTTGCTGTCGAACTTGATGTAATTGTCTTTATCCTTGACCAGCTCCAGGGCGCCGAACATGCCGACACCTCTTACCTCGCCCACCAGTGGGTGCTCGCCCAGCTCGCGGAAACGCTTTTGCAAATAAGGTGCTGTTGTCTCACGAACTTTTTCGACGATGTTTTCACTGATCATCAGGCGCAGGTTGGCGATGGCGACGGCGGCACAAACCGGATGACCGGAATAGGTGTAACCGTGATTGAATTCGCCACCCTTGTTGATCAATACATCCATGATGTGATCAGCCACCATGACGCCACCGATCGGCAGGTAACCCGATGACAGGCCCTTGGCAATCGGCATCAGGTCGGGTTTCAGATCATAGAGGTTGGAACCGAACCATTCGCCGGTGCGACCAAAGCCACAGATGACCTCGTCGGCGACCAGCAGAATGCCGTAATGCTCGCAGATCTTTTTGACTTCCGGCCAGTAACTGTCGGGTGGCACGATGACACCACCAGCACCCTGGATAGGTTCGGCGATGAAAGCGGCAACCTTGTCGACGCCGAGTTCTTCGATCTTGTCGGCAATCGATTGCGCCGCCTGGCGACCAAACTCTTCGCGGTCGAGATCAGTGCCGAGCTCGCAACGTTTGGCGAACCAGTTGGGTTGGTCGACGTGCACGATATCCGGGATCACGCCACCCTGGGCGTGCATTTCATCCATGCCACCGAGGCTTGATGCGGCAATGGTGCTGCCGTGATAGGCGTTCTTGCGGCTGATGACAACGCGCTTCTCGGGCTTGCCCATCAGGTCCCAGTAACGCCATACCAGGCGCAACACGGTATCGTTGGCTTCCGAGCCGGAGCTGGTGAAAAAGGCATGGTGCATGTGCGCCGGCGTAACCTCGGCAAGCAGTGCAGACAGTTCCGCCGCGGGCGGCGTCGAGGTTTTGAAGAATGCATTGTAGTAGGGCAGCTGGCTGATTTGGGTCGATGCTGCTTCGATCAACTTTTTCTGTCCGTAACCCATGTTGACGCACCATAGCCCGGCCATCATGTCGAGCAGTTCATTGCCGTCAGAGTCGGTCAGGTAGACACCCTGCGCCGATTCAATGATGCGTGGCGGCTTCTGCATAAGATCGTTCGGATTGGTGAAGGGATGGAGATGATGACCATCCATTCCCTGCCATTTTTCGGTGTTGCTTAAATTCGCTGCGTTTGCTGTATTCATGATGTTCGCTAGACCTTTAACAGTAAATGCTCCCGTTCCCAGGGGCTGATGACATTAAGAAAATTATCGAATTCGGCTTCCTTGACCGCGACGTAAACCTCGACAAAGGAGTCGCCCAGGATTTCACGGATCTCCTTGCAGTCGGCCAGCCGCTGCAGGGAGTCGTACCAGTGGCGTGACAACTGGATAGGTTCGTTGTAGGCGCTACCATTGAGTGGCTGGGTGGGTTCCAGTCCCTGTTTCATGCCTACATAGCCACAGGCGAGTGATGTAGCGATTGCGAGGTAGGGGTTAACGTCAGCCGAGGCGATGCGATTTTCGATACGCATCGACTTGGGGTTGTTCTCGGGGATTCGGAAACCGGTGGTGCGGTTGTCAAAACCCCAGTGAAAATTGATCGGTGCCGACATTTCCTTGACGATACGCCGGTAGGAGTTGACGTAAGGTGACATCAGGGCCATGGCTTCGGGCATGAAGCGTTGTAACCCGGCGATATGGCTCAGCAGTAATTCATTGGGTGTGCCTTGCGGTGTCGAAAAGATATTTTCGCCACTGTCGATATCTTCGATGCTTTGATGAATATGCATGGCACTACCGGGTTGTCCTTCCATCGGTTTGGCCATGAAGGTGGCATAAAGATCATGACGCAATGCCGCTTCACGAACCGTGCGCTTGAACAGGAAGGCCTGATCGGCGAGTTCCAGGGGATCGCCGTGCAGCAGGTTGATTTCCATCTGCCCCATGCCCTCTTCATGGATCAGGGTGTCGATCTCGAGGCCCTGTGCTTCGCAAAAATCATACATATCGTCGAACATCGGGTCGAAATCGTTAACCGCGTCGATATTGAATGACTGACCTGCACGTTCCACACGGCCGGTGCGTCCAATCGGCGGCAATAAATCGTTGCGGGGATCGAGATTAGGTTGTAACAGATAAAATTCGAGTTCCGGTGCGACTACGGGTCTCCAGCCCTCTGCCTCGTAATATGCAAGCACACGACGCAACACCTGGCGCGGCGCGAAGGGTATCGGGTTGCCTTCCATATCAACGCAATCATGAATGACCTGGGCCGAAGGTTCGCGGGCCCAGGGCAGCATGCGGATGGTGTTGGCGTCGGGCTCCAGTACCATGTCGATATCCAGTGGATTGAGTTGCTCCCAGATGTGGGGGTAATCGCCGGTAACCGATTGCATGAAAACCGACTGTGGCATGCGCAGCGTACCGGAGCCGATAAATTTTGAGGCCGGCATGATTTTGCCGCGCGCCGCGCCGGCAAGATCAGGAATGATGCATTCCACTTCGGTTATCTGGTTTTGTTCGATCCAGTCTTTCATAGTCGTCATTTGGTGTTATTCAGGTGGCAAATTGTAGCTGATTTATGCCTGTTTAACGGCAGGCGCGCTAGCACTAATTGCCAAGGCCGCATAATTGTGATCACAAAAAGATATAAAGTCAAACTGTCTTAGAGGCTTCTGTCGAGCCATTTCATATTTTTGTGGCGGTATTGCTGACATCGAAATCGAGATTAAAGGTTTGTGTAGTGATCACTAAATTTTGAAACAACTTAGCCTGGTCTGGATCGAGGCTACTTCATGTCTTAAGCCGTGCAGCTGGCTTTTGCCCGCTGTCACCAGGCAGTATCCAGGTTTCACCGGACTTTTGGCCTGTAGCGGGATTGTTGCCTGAAAAAGATGTAGCTGGCGCATATTCCAGTTGTGCATAAGTAGGTGGATACGGCAAACCTGGGTGCTTTATTTTTATGCTCTATCGGATCAGGATTCTTCGCTCATTTTGAGCTCGAGTTCGCGTTGTTTTTGCTGGCGGAACATGATCCAGGCGGCGATCAGGACGCCGATGGCGACCACCAGGATGATCAGCGTCGCCAGTGCGTTGATGTCGGGGCGCAGGCCAAGGCGCACGCGCGAATAAATCAGCATCGGCAAAGTCACGGCTCCCGGCCCGGAGACGAAACTGGCAATAATTAGATCGTCCAGCGATAGCGTGAAGGCGAGCAGCCAGCCGGCCAGCATACCGGGTGCCAGTAGCGGCAGGGTGATATCGGTAAGCACTCGAAACGGTTTGGCGCCCAGATCCTGTGCGGCCTCTTCCAGATCCTGTGCCATGCCGGCCAGGCGCGACTGGATGATGACCGCGACATAAGCCATGGAAAAGGTGATGTGAGCGATGGTAATCGTGGTGAAGCCGCGTTCGTTGGGCCAACCGACAAATTCATTGAGGGTGATAAATAGCAGCAACAATGACAGTCCGGTAATGACTTCGGGCATTACCAGCGGCGCGGAAATCATGCCACTAAACAGGGTGCGGCCCTTGAAGCTGCCAAAGCGAACCAGCGCGAGTCCGGCGAGGGTGCCTAAAATGGTGGCGAAACAGGCGTTCACCGCGGCGATCTTGAGACTCAGTGACACCGCTTCCCAGACTTCCTCGCTCTCAAACAGCACGCCGTACCATTTGGTGGAAAAGCCGCCCCAGACCGGTACGATTCTGGATTTGTTGAAAGAATAGACCACCAGCAGGATCATCGGGATGTAAAGAAAGGCGATCCCGAAACAGGTCGTGGTGATCAGGAATGCTGAGCGTTTGCCGGCGTTCATGCGTTTTCCGTTTCCTTGCCCTGGATGTGCTGGTAAAGCATCATCGGTAATACCAGTAGCAGCAGTAACGCAATCGCCACGGCGGAGGCCACCGGCCAGTCTATGTTGGCATTGAACTCGTTATAGAGCACGCGCCCGATCATCAACACGTTGCCACCGCCGAGCAGGTCAGGAATGACGTATTCACCCGTTGCGGGGATAAACACCAGCAGGGAACCGGCTAATACGCCGGGTAGTGTCATCGGCAGGGTGACGGTGAAGAAGGTGGTCATCGGCCTGGCACCGAGGTCTGCTGCGGCTTCCAGCAGCGCCCAGTCGAGCTTTTCCATGTTGGCGTAGAGCGGCAGGATCATGAAGGGCACGTAGGTATAGACAATACCGACGTAGACCGCGAACTCGGTATACAGCATGCGCAGCGGTTCATCGATGATGCCCAGCGAAATCAGCAATCCATTGATGGTGCCCTGATCGGCGAGCAAACCCATCCAGGCGTACACGCGTAACAGGAAGGACGTCCAGAAGGGCAGGATGATCAGCATCAGCAGAATGTGCTTGGTGGTGTGACTGGAGCGCACGATAGCGTAAGCCATCGGGTAACCGATCAACAGGCACAGGATGGTCGAGATCGACGAAATTTTCAGTGAATTCAGGTAGGTTTTGACGTACAGGTCGTCTTCCCACAGATAGGCGTAGTTGTCGGTGACTACCCTGATGTGCATGACGCCTTCGTCGACCCATTCGATCATCGAGGTGAATGGCGGGCTGGCGATGACAGAACCGGCAAAGCTGATTTTCAGCACGATGAAAAAAGGTGCCAGAAAAAACAGCAGCAGCCAGAAAAACGGAACAAACAGTACCAACGAGCGCCAGTTTCGTTGCAGTAGCAGGCTCAGCCGATGTCGCAGGGCAGGCGCCATTGCTTCGGCCGGCGCGCTCATTTGGTCAGCACCACCGAGCTTGACGCATCCCAGCTGAGATATACTTCCTCGTCCCAGTCAATTGGCGGGTTGCCGTCCTTCGGGCGCGCCTGGTTGGGCGAGGTTATCTCGACGATGCGATCACCATCGATCTTGATGCGATAGGTCGAGGTGCCACCGAGATAACCGATGTCGTCGACCATACCCTTGATCATATTGAAGCCATCGTTGTCAGGCGCCTGTTTTGAGATCCGGATTTTTTCCGGGCGCAGCGCAACCCAGACTCTGGTGCCTTCCTGGATTGACAGGCCGTGATCGATGTAAATCCGGCATTCGGGCTGCTTGCTTTGTACGATAACGTGATCCTGCCCGTTTTCGGTAATACGCCCTTCGAACATGTTGGCGTTGCCGATGAAATTTGCCACCAGGCGCGAGGTCGGGAATTCGTAGATTTCGGTAGGCGTACCGATTTGCATAAAACGACCGGCGTCCATCACCGCGATGCGCGTCGACAGCGTCATGGCCTCTTCCTGATCATGGGTGACCACCACAAAGGTGACGCCAACCTTGTCCTGGATATTCATCAGTTCGAACTGGGTTTGTTCACGCAGGCGCTTGTCGAGTGCAGCCAGCGGTTCGTCGAGCAGTAGCACCTTGGGCTGTTTGATCAGGGATCTCGCCAGCGCAACGCGCTGACGCTGGCCACCGGATAACTGGTGAGGCTTGCGCTTGCGAAACTGCGTCAGCTCGACCATGGTCAGCATTTCCTCAACCTGGCGGTCGATTTCAGCTTTTGCGATACCGTCACGCTTGAGTCCGTAAGCCACATTGCTTTCCACGGTCATATGCGGAAACAGGGCGTAAGACTGGAACATCATATTGACAGGGCGCTCGTACGGCGGCACATGATTCATGTTCGCGCCATCGATAACGATGCTGCCGGAAGACGGGGTCTCGAAACCAGCCAGCATGCGTAACAGGGTCGATTTGCCGCAACCCGATCCACCCAGCAGGCAGAACAGCTCACCCTTGTAAATGTCGAGGTCGACACTGTCGACGGCAGTAAAATCGCCGAAGTGTTTGCTGACGCTCTGGACTTTAATAAAAGGTTCGGCTTCGGGATCGAGCCAGGGACGATCTGCATAGGTCATCGGTTGTGACATGATTTTCTCCCCCGCCAGAAAAAAGGCCAGGATGATTGCTCATCCTGGCCCTGCTGCTAGTTGCCGGCCTTGAAGTTGGTCCAGGTCCGGGTCCTGACGCGCTCCACCTTGGGAGGCAGCGGCGACAGGGTGTACATCGTCGCGACCTGCCCCGCTGTCGGGAAGGCGGCGGTACTGCTGGTTACGGCTTCGTCGATCATTGGAATGGCATCCTTGTTTGCGGTGGCGTACCAGGTGTAGTTACTGTCGTTGGCGGCAACGTCGGGACGCATCATGTAGTTCATGAACAGGTGAGCGTTTTCGACGTTCTTGGCATCGGCCGGAATGACCCAGGCGTCTACCCAGAAGTTGGGCCTGGCAGGGGCGGGTGCCGGCAGGAAGAAGTCGAGTGTGACGCCAGTATTGGCTTCCTCGGCGCCGGACATGGCCAGCAGGCCGTCAGGTCCCCAGGTTACCGCTACGCAAAATTCCTTTTCCGGCATGCGCTGGTAGGCATAGTTGTCGAAGGTCTTGATGTAAGGGCGCACCTTGAGCAGCAGTTCTTCGACCTTCTTATAGTCGGCGGTGTTGGTCGAATCGGGTTCCAGGCCGAGGTAGGCCAGCGCCATCGGGATGACGTCCGTCGGTGAGTCCAGGAAGGACACGCCACACTTGGCCAGCTCTTTCATGTGCTTGGGGTCGAAGATCATATCGATCGAGCCGATCGGCGCATCCGGATAGGTTTGCAGTACCAGTTCGCGGTTATAGGTAACGCCGTGAGTACCCCACATGAAAGGCACCATGTAGTTGTGGCCCGGGTCCCATTTCTGGCCAATCTGCGCCATGACGTCGGGGCTCATGTGCTTGAAGTTCGGCAGCTTGGTCTTGTCGATTTTGTGCAGGATGTTGCCCTGCGTCAGGCGCGCGATCTGCGACGCTGCGTGCGATACCACGTCGTAGCCCGAGCTACCCGCGAGCAGCTTCGAGTCAATTGCCTCGACTGAGTCATAAGGCGTAAAGGTGACCTCGACGTCGTATTCCTTGGCGAAATTATCGATTGTGTCTTCGGCCATGTACTCGGCCCAGTTGCTGACATTGAGTTTGCCGGCTGCCGATGCCACGGTCGCTACCGTGAACAGCGAAGCCGCTGTCAGGCAGACCAGGGTTGATTTAAAAGCAGTGTTTTTGTTCATTGTCCCTCCTCGGGAATCTATTGCCAGTTTTGGATGATGAATCAATTGTTACAACCTCAATCTGTACTCTGGCTGAACAGGATTGTTCGATTCAGCTTATATCGAAATGAAGCCGCTAGCATAACTATTATTTGCGCCTCAGATCAATAGTTTGAGCAACATTAGAGTAACACTCCGTGCTGTTGCCCACATTGGGTGCAGGTATCTTGCACAGAGATGTATTTTTCTGCCGTTGTTTGTTGGGCCCCGCTTTGTGGATGGATGATTGCCATGTTCCTGCGCAGGGCTCGCGTCCTTCGGATTGATTGAATGTTAGTGATCCATTCATCGGCTAGGGCGCTGCTTGCAGATCTGGATATATGGCATCCAGCAAATCAAAAACGGCCTGTATTGCCTGGCTACGCTTGAATCCAGGCGGCCCGATCAGGAAATTCTGCCACAGCCCGTCAATCATGCCCTCGATGCTGAGCGCGGCAGTTGCCGCGGGCAGGCGCGCTGTCGACCTGGTCTCTATTGCCCTGCAGAGGGTTTTTACCTGGTCGGAAAAATCCGCATCGTTATCGCCACAGACGCGCATGTATTTGGGGCGCGAGCGGGATTCACCCCAGAACGCGAACCAGACACTGATCTTGCGGCGGTTGCAAATTTTAGGCGTAAACGATGACTCGACCAGCGCGCGCAGTTGTGACTGGGCGTCGGGTGCCGCGGTGGAAAGTGCTGCTAACCAGTTGGCTCGGTACTCATCGCTCAGGTGGCGCAGTGTCTGATCGAGCAGTTCTTCCTTGCTGTGAAAGTGAAAAACAACATTTCCCTGCGAGATGCCGACGCGCTCGGCAATGCGTGCCAGCGTGGTTTGCGACAGTCCGAGTTTGTCGATGCAATCCATGGTTGCCTCGATTAACTGACGCTTGCGAAACTCGCTTTGAATCTTGCGGTTGCGGCTCGCGAAGTTCTTTGTGGTTACCTGTACGGACACATTGATTCCATTACCGATGGTGGCGTGATCTTACGAATTGCTGAATGGATAGTCAATAGATATCTCTATATCATTGAAATATATTGCAAAAAAGTATTTTATAAATATAATGCCCTCATCTTTACACAAGCCCATGGCTTTACAGGAGAACCAATATGAGCACCTCAGTCGAACTTAAGCAGCGCGATAATCTGTTTATTCATCCCTGGGATGACATTGTAAAACTGGGCGGTAACCAGCGCACCTTGTTGAATAAAGGCGAGGGCGTCTATGTTTATGACAGTGAGGGCAATCGCCTGCTGGATGCGCCGGCCGGCATGTGGTGTGTAAATATCGGGCACGGCCGCGAAGAGATGGCGCAGGCCATTTATGACCAGGTCATGGCGCTGACCTATGTCTCGCCCTGGTCTATGACCACCGGTCCGGCCGCGCAGTTTGCTGCTGATATTGTCGAGCAGTCGCCGGGCGATCTGAATCACGTATTTTTTACCACCGGCGGATCGACTGCCGTCGACTCGGCACTGCGTTTCATGCAGTTCTATAACAACATGCGCGGCAAGCGTGACAAGAAGCACATCATTGCGCAGAAGCGCGGCTACCACGGTAGCACCTACCTCAGCGGTACCGTTTCCGGCAAGGAGCGTGACAAGAGCAATCTCGATGTTGTCGAGGGCATGGTGCATCACATTGAGGCGCCACATCCGCTGTACAAGCCTGCGGGGCAGTCGGATGCCGATTTCCTGGACGCCTGCGTCGCCAATCTCGAGAACATGATCGCTGAAGTTGGTGCCGATAAGTGCGCGATTTTTGTCGCCGAACCGATTCTGGCTTCGGGTGGTGTGATTGTGCCTCCCGAGGGTTATCACCAGCGTTGCCTGGAAGTTTGCCGCAAGAATGACATGCTCTACCTGTCGGACGAAGTGGTTACCGCCTTCGGGCGCCTGGGCCATTGCTTTGCATCCGAGGCTGTCTTTGGCATCGTGCCGGATATCATTACCACGGCGAAGGGCCTGACCTCGGGTTATGTGCCGATGGGAGCCTTCCTGGTGTCGGATCGACTGATCCAGGAAATCAAGGAACGCGGCGGAGACTCGGCGGTGTTCTCGAATGGTTTCACCTATTCGGGTCATCCGGTGGCGGCGGCGGCCGGGATCAAGAATCTCGAGATCATGCAGCGCGAAAAGTTGTTTGAGCAGGTCCAGGAAACCGGTCCCTACCTGCAGCAACAGTTGCAGGCCCTGCGCGATATACCGATCGTCACCGATGTGCGTGGTCTGGGCCTGATGGGTGTGGTTGAATGCGAGCTGCAACAGGGCGGCGATGATCTGGATATGGATGCTGAACTCGGTAGTCGAATCGACCGCCATTGTCAGTCGTTAGGGTTGATTGTACGGCCACTGATTAACATGTGCGTGTTGTCTCCACCGCTGACTATCACCAAGGCGCAAATCGATGAAATGGTGTCTATGTTGCGCCAGGGCATTCTGCTGGCCATGGAAGATATCGCCAACGAGAAGGCCGCGATCGGAGAAGAACATCACCATCCGTCACCAGCCGCCTGATGTCGCTGTGACTGTGGCTCGTTCTCTGGATTAATTTTTTAAGGTGCCGAAGATGAAGTTTGTAACAGCAGAAGAGATTTTTCGTGATCCGGCCACCCGGCGCGGTTTGCCGGCATGGACCTATAACAACGATGAGTTGACACAGCTGGAGATGGAGCAGCTGTTTTTGCGTAACTGGATGTTCGTGGCCCATGTCTGTGACCTGCCGAAAGCGGGTGATTATCAGTGCTTCGAGATGGCCGACGAGCGCGCCGTGGTGGTGCGTGACCAGCAGGGCGAGATTCGTGCTTTTCACAACATGTGCCGGCATCGCGCCTCGCGCGTGGTTGCTGAAGAAAAAGGTCATTGCGGGCACTCCTTTATCTGCCCCTTCCATGGCTGGTCTTATAATCTCGATGGATCTTTGAAGAACATTCCGAAGTCGAGTGCATTCCCGCAGATCGAAAAATCGGACTTCGGGCTCAAGCCGCTGGATTGTGAGGTCTGGCACGGCATGATCTTCATTCGTTTTGGCGGCGACGGAGCTTCGATCGCGGAGTTGTTTGCCGAGGCGGCCGAGGAGATCGGTTTGTATCAGATCGAAGACATGCAGCCACTGGATGAGCCTTACCAGTATCGGTTTGATCTCGACTGGAAAGCGGTGCTGGATATCGATAACGAGGGTTACCACGTGCCTGTTGGGCATCCCGAGTTGTTCGACCTGGTGGGTGCAACCTACACCGATCAACCCCTGGCGGGTGGCCTGACCCGGGCCTTTGGCAGCTTCAAGGAGCGCAAGCTCAAGCTGGAGCGTAATCGCGACTATGTCGAGACCTTACCCGCAGAAAGTTACCTGCCCGAGTCACACCAGCATCTGTGGATCTACTGGGGAATGTTCCCCGGCTTCGTACTGACCCTGTTTCCGGACCAGATCGAGATTTACCAGATTTATCCGACCGGTAACCAGAAAAGTGTCATGGCCGGAGTCACCTATGCGCTGCCAGACAAGCGTGCCAGCATGCAAAAAGCGCGCGAGTTGAATCGTGATATCAATATGGATGTCGGTGATGAAGATATCCGTCTGATCCGCTGGGCTGCCGAAGGCATGCGCTCCAGTGCATTTGATGCGGTGATGCTGTCTGATCTGGAATTGGGCCTTGCCTCATTCCAGAACCAGCTGCGCGAACTGTTACCGGTGGTTACCCAGCCGCAAGCACCCGAGAAGGGTAGCCTGAAAGCGGTTAATGACCGCCTGCGGGCGAAGGGTAAAGTCTCTGCCGTTGGTTGAGTAATTAGTCTTAAGTAATCAGTTCATGACGCGCGACTCTCGTTACGATCCGCTGTTCGAGCCCATCCAGCTGGGCCCGGTTACTGCGCCCAACCGTTTCTACCAGGTGCCACATTGCAGTGGTATGGGTTACCACCGTCCGCAAATGATGGCGGCGATGCGCGGGGTCAAGGCCGAGGGCGGCTGGGGCGTGGTGTGCACCGAATATTGTTCGATACACGCGAGTTCCGACGAGTCTCCTTATCCCAGTGCCAGCCTGCGCGACGCAGATGACATTACCAATCTGCGCCTGATGACTGACGCGGTGCATGCTGAAGGTGCGCTGGCCGGAGTCGAGCTATGGTATGGCGGGTATACCTCGGCCAATCTATACAGCCGTGAGGTATCCATGGACGTGGCCAGCCTGGCGAACAGGGCGTCTCAGGGTGTACCGGTACAAAGCCAGGCGATGACGCTGGACGATATTCGTGCATTCAGGCAAATGCACCGGGATGCGGCAAAGCGCGCGCTCGAGGCGGGGTTCGATATCGTTTATGTCTATGGCAATCATTATTATTTGCTGCACAATTTTCTTAATCCCGATTTCAATCAGCGCGACGATGAATATGGTGGAGTAGCGGAAAACCGGGTGCGGCTACTGCGTGAAGTAATCGAAGACGTTAAACAGATTGTTGCCGGGCGTGCTGCGGTTGCCGTGCGCTATTCGATCCCACCGAAAAATGAAGACGACCCTCAGGGATTGATCGAGTGTTTCCGATACATAGCCGAACTGCCCGACCTGTGGGACATCACGGTCAACGATTATCATCTCGAGATGGGCAGTTCGCGCTTCGTCAAGGAAGCGGCTAATCAGGGCGCCATCGCAGATCTCCGGACGCTGACCAGTAAACCGATCGTCAGTGTGGGACGCTTTACCTCGCCCGATACCATGCTGAGCCAGATAACGAGTGGCACCCAGGACATGATTGGTGCTGCGCGACCCTCTATCGCCGATCCGTTTCTGCCGCTGAAAATCAGGGAAGGCCGGCCTGAAGATATTCGCGAGTGTATCGGCTGCAACGTGTGTTATGCGCACGATTCACTGGGCGTGCCGATTCGCTGTACACAGAATCCCACCATGGGTGAAGAATGGCGCCGTGGCTGGCATCCGGAGC
>Ga0316187_10001909_pt1 | contig 18212 bp, 12 predicted proteins | sample CroRivburrow1_MG_FD_204927 | JGI IMG/M metagenome (GOLD analysis project Ga0316187, IMG submission 204927) | Coastal sediment microbial communities from Maine, United States - Cross River worm burrow 1 | ecosystem: Environmental > Aquatic > Marine > Coastal > Sediment | place: USA: Maine...
ATTTATCCAGTGTCAGGATGGTATATAACGGCGCCGAGCCCATGTCGGTTGACTTGTACCAGGAATTTCTACAAAAAATGGCAGTGCATGGCTTAAAGCCAACTGCAATGCATACGGTTTACGGTTTAGCCGAGGCCAGTCTTGTGGTGGCAATGCCTCCTCCCGGAGTATTGGCACGCCATGTTAAGGTTGATCGCCATAAAATCAAGATTGGAGATAAAGTGGTTTTTCTCGCAGATAAGGGGCCCGATGCACTGCAATTTGCAATTGAAGGTCCACCCGTTAATGAATGTTTTATACGTATTGTTGACGATGAAAATGCCGTACTCGATGAGGAGTATGTGGGTGAAATCCTAATAAAAGGCAAAAATGTTACCGCCGGATATTATTTAGAAGAGGCCCTTAATCGCCAATTAATCTCTGACGATGGATGGTTAAATACAGGCGATGTTGGTTTTATTTATCAAGGTGAGTTGGTGGTCACAGGGCGCACTAAAGATATAATTTTTGTAAATGGCCAAAATTATTACCCTCATGATTTAGAAACTTTACTAATAAAACACGAGACGCTCGAGTTGGGTAAGGTGGTGGCTGCAGGTATTAGTCAGGACATTGCTGATGATAACGAGTTATTAATATTCATATTACATAGGGGTGAAATAAGTGAGTTTATACCCATTGCAAAAAATGTTGCCCGGAGTGTAAATGAACACATGGGTCTTGAGGTGGGGCATGTGATTCCTGTCAATCGCATACCTAAGACAACCAGTGGCAAAATCCAACGAAATAAACTTGTCGAAATGTATGTGCAGGGTGATTTCAGGGAACAAATTGGTGAAATCGAGCAGTCTAAAGCGTCGGGTGACACCAGCATTCCAGAGGGATTATCGGATACCGAACGGCAATTACTGATTGTGTGTCGAAACGTAATGGAAAGCGACGTCGTTGGAATTAACGACAACTTATTTGAAATAGGGATTAGTTCTTTGATCTTGTCTGAGGTACATCAACAGATCGAAGAGTTGTATCCTGACAAAGTGGATATTGTTGATCTTTTCGACTATCAAACGCTTGCTGAGCTGGCCAAATACATCGAATCCAAATAGAGCTGTCCATTTTATACTGGACGGGGACATACCGGATAAGATCGCAACAGGATTACTAAAGTTCAATCATTTCGAAATCCGATTTACCAACCCCACATTCTGGACAACACCAACTCTCAGGTAAGTCTTCCCAGCGCGTACCTGGCGCTATACCTTCTTCAGGTAGTCCATCTTCTTCGTCATATATAAAACCACACACTACACATTGCCAAGTTTTCACGGCTAACTCCATTAACGTTACTAAAAACACTTTACCAAAAAACCCACTAATAAAAAAGCCCCACAAAAAATTGTGGGGCTAGATAATACACAGTTATAGCATAAAATGAAAGATTGCTTAGATATCTTTTACCTGTAATTCTTCATCTGATGCCTTACCGAATCCGTAGCTTGCATAGATATTTTGGGCATCGTCAGTTGCCAGGTATTGGAGATAGCGCATAGCGTTTTCCATATTTTTAGCCTTGCTTAGAGGTCCAATGGCATAGGCAACTTCCTGTTCTTGATTTAAGGGTGCTGGAATGGCAACACCTTCAATCTTACGGTCTTCTTTAACGGCATGTTTAACTTCAGTGGTCCAAACGATACCAACATCGGCTTCATTGTTTTCGATGCGATGAGGCGTTTCGCGATGATGGCGAGCGGTGAACCAGGTTTTACCCGGTACCGCCCAGCATTTCTTACATTTTTTGCCACCTGTGACTTTATCGTACAGATCCATTTCTTTTAGCATTGCTGTACCGTAAAACTTGAATATACCTTCTGTCAGTGGATTTGGATGAGACTGTACTAAATCATCACGGCCTAAATCCTTGGGACCGGTGATATTTTTAGGATTACCTTTGGCAACCATTAGCTCCAATTTGTTGTGGACATAGATAATATGTTTGTCCATCATGCCTTTTTGGTTGAGCTTTTTGAGGTGGTCAACTGTCACACTGGCGTATAAATCAGGTGTTTGGTTGGTTTTTTGGCCATCAATTTCACCCTGGGCAAGAATTTGTTTTTTGAGAATCTGGCCAGGTGGTATGGTTTCAACGTAAATGGTTTTAATATCCGGGTTCTTTTTCTGGAAATCTTGAATAAGTTCCTCCATAACCATGAATTGGTTACCGGCAAGATACATTACAAGTTCAGAGGTATAAGAATCCCCAATTTGTCCGTATTTGATGTCCCCGTTGGCATGAAATGTTCGGTAATCGTGGCCATGTCCAGCATCTTTTTTAGTGCCACCACTGCCTGCGCAGCCTATAACGAGTCCTGCTGTAAATAGGGCTACGGCGATAGTCTTTGCTGTATTTGTCATAACTTTTCCTCTCTTGTGATAGGGTCAAAGTATATATCTACGGTATTCATTCAACTGTTCTTCTTTGGTATGGAGTCAAAGTTAAGTCGCATTTTGCGTAATCAAATAAAAATTAGTTTAGGATGCAATCCATTTTTTGGCAAACAAACTTATACCAACTCTACGACAGGGATCAAGACAATAAATATGGTAATAAGGTAAGGTGTTACTGGTTATTAGAAGAAGTACGACGATCGATGGAGAGGCTCCATCGATCGTTGACTTTTTTACGTTACGATTAATTTAAAAACTTGTCCGCTAACTGGTCCATATCATTAATAACACCCCATGTACCGCCTGCTGATTCAACGCGGGCCTGCCATTCTTCAACTCGGGTCAAATACTCTTGGGGGTTGATATTGTCGGTATTAAGTTTCGTTACATTGAGTGCAATGACAGAAAAATGTCGTAATTTGAATTCAATATTCCGTATATAACCTTTCTCGAGGTCTTCCTTTAAATCAGAAAAGATCAAAATTGTTTTCCGTCGGGGGTTCTTTTCGTTTAGATATTCAACGGCTTGAAGAATGCCTCCGGTAATATCCGTATAGGAAGCGGGTTTTACAGTCCGCACAAATTTGTCAATTTCTTCCTTAAACAAACGTTTTTGATGATTTGCCATACTCGGCCTGTCATCAAAGGAAACCTTGGCGACAATATCTTTTTCACTGAAACTGCCAGTATCGATCCTGGCAACCGCAAATGAATCACCAGGATACAATTTGGTTAAGGTCACGTTAATGATGTGTTGGGCTTTTTTAAGTTCCCTGGTGTAAGTACCAGAGGTATCAACGAGCATGTAGACACCATGCCCAGTGCCCGTTGGCGCATCATCGTCGCCTGATGAACACGCACCCAAGATCATGAAAACAACGCATACAGATGCAGCCTTCAACAACTGCCTCATGATGCCTCCTTCACAAGTTCTGGTGGATCAACCTTGCGTCGGTCCTCGTTTAAAACTTCTTTAAGACCGCTGGATCGACCTTTAATTTGTTTTTCTATCCACAGGGGTGCAAATATAAAAAGATCATAAATATGAACCAAAGTGTTACCTATAAAATAGAAGGCATTAGAAAAAAGCCGCAGTGTGAAGGACACGCTTCTTATGGTGCCAACACCCAACACACCCAATACAGTACGTAAGGATGAAACAAAGGTTTCGGCCGGAATAGCAACAAATACTAACGCAAAAGGCAAAATAAATCCCATACCCATTTGTGCCATAGTGGTTATCCAGGTAAAACCGCTTTCGATGGTTGCGACAGCTTCACCTCTCAATATGGCGCTAGTGGCTAATTGATCCTGCATGAGTAATTCGCGCATATAGGCCAAGCCTGCCTCAACGGTTGCTAAAGCCAGCAATATGGAAAAAGTAACCCATACCATACGCACCCGCATGTGGTCTTTTAAGGCGTTGATTGCCGGGAACAAACGGGTAATCCGTAGTGATTCCATGAGAAATAGCCCCATGGTTATTTCTACCAGGATAATGACTAATGCTGCTATGTCAGCGACTTTATAGGTGGAAAAGATATAGGTGTTTCCACCAACCATTTCGGCCATAGGTCTGGCAATAAGGTGAAAATTAATCATCGCGCCACCAACGGCGATACATAAAACAAAAGTAGAAATAAAGAATTGATTTATGGACGACGAAGAAAGCATTCGCACAGCGCGATCTGTTCCATTTAAGATCTGTTCATAATCATCCATATAACGATCAATGACCTTCGCGCGCTCAAGTAAACTAGTAACATTGTTGTTAGCAACATCCACGACTTGTAGCATCTTGCGCCAACCAGGAAGCATATTTTTTAATAATTGGTGACGCTCTTTTCGCGAAGCGCGATATTCGTCGGTGGCTGTATTGTGCGCTTTTATTAAGGATTCATGGATATCGTCTAAAATATCTCTCACCACAGGATCATCTTTAGCAGGAATTTTGGCGACCGCATCAACGGCGTTAATCCATCCTGGGGGTGAAGGCGGCACATCCGTACTGAGTTTGTAATCGTCTTCAAGCTTAGTGATTACTTCGCTAATTTCTCGGTGTAAAGAAGGTGTATCGGCCAACTCCTTTTTAACAGAGGAACTAATACGTTCAAACTCGCGTTCCATGACGCGTTCTTTTTCCTCTCTTCCCGCGGCAAGCAATACCTCCCTGTTGCGTAAAGCAAGGCGTTGTTCCATGGGCAACAGGCCTTTGGACGCTAGTTTAAATCCACGGCTTAAGACGCGACTAAAGGAGCGAATCGCCATATGTGCTGGATCTTTAGCCATGTACAAAAAAAGCACCAAGAGGGTAAGCCAACCTGCGGTTGCACCTGGGCTAGAGAAAAATTCAAATTCGGTGAACGACATAACAACCTCCATCCATAAGTAGACGAGTATTTATAATAGTGGATTTATTTTTTATCGACGTTCGTCAAAGCACACCAACACTAAACTTACGCCAACTGAATTATTAAGCAAAGTTAGTACCACTACTTAAATATTAGATACAAATTTCGATATTTTGTTTAATTGTTGCTTGCCACAAGCGATGGTCAATAACCCTTAAATGGCTGCAAGGTTCTCCAATTTATCTGATATTGGCAGGAAATTCAGTTGGTTACTGATAATTGGCAGTTAGCCGCTGTGTAGCAGGTATCCCAAAACGGATAGAATTTCTTTTAAATATTATACCTTATCGACAAGATAATGGCCCAACTTTACGCGTAACGCAATGGTGAAATCTTCAACTGCGTCACAAAAGTATCAAGCTTATTTGGGGTAAGGTTCGGTTTATTCAAGTTTTTTTCTATTTGTCACGCGAAACTATACATTGGTACTCTTAAAAAACATTATAACTTATTGATAATTAAAGATAAAGAATTGATCAAGGATTCAGTGCCGTAGGTTATTGACAGTAACACGTCATTTCCCCAATACTTGAAAGATCTTTAAATTAATTACACTATATTTGTAAGGGTATAATATTGCAGAATAGTGAAAAGCCTGTTTAATAGATAAAGAGGGTATAGTTCGTCATCAGGTTGTCAATAATTCACCTTTTACCTTTACACCTATTTTTTAATCCCATCGAAAGCTTATTGCACCTATAAATAAAAACAAAATAGCCATTATTGTCAAGGTAATAAGATGCGTGGATATATCCGCCAGGCTGGCGCCATCGATCATTATAGCTCGAGCACCAGATATGAGATGTGTGAGTGGAAAAATCATGGCCATTTTCTGCAGATAGGGGTGAACACCCTCAAGGGAAAACCACACACCAGACAAAAACATCATTGGCCAACTAAGTAAGTTAAGCAAACCACTGGCAAATTCCTCGTTAGCTATTCTCGCGGATACAATAAGACCCATACTAATCAGGCTAAATGCGCCTAAGGTAAATACAAATATCAGATCGAAATAGGAACCATTCATGCGAAAATGGATAAAATAGTTTATTCCGGCGTAAATCAAGATTGTTATGGCCAAGATTAATAACAGCCGCGAACAAACTTGAGCAGACAAAAATTCTAAGGCCGTTAAAGGTGTTGCCTTAAGTCGTTTTAACACACCATTTTTTCGATAGCGTACAATGACAAAACCTACACCAAATAAAGCACTAAACATCATGTTCATAGCCATTACACCGGGAACAAGCCAGTCAACGTAGCGTATCTCATTTCCGCTTTGAAGGTGCTTGCTGTAAGAGTTCTGTGTGTCTTGTACTCCAACAAGGCTGCCTAAATATAGTTTTTCTAAAATATAGGCGGCGGGAGACTCCGGATTTATCCAATATTGTTTTTTAGTGTGATCAAATAGCATATCAAGCTGGTGACGTTCAATTTTTGCAATCGCGTCCTCTAAATCGGTAACGGAGATAATCTTAACGTGCTTCATTTTGAAAAAATCACCGAACTGTTTGTCCGAGATTGCTGCAGAAGGGTAACTTCCAACTTTATACAGATCGATTGGGCCGCTGGAAAAGGCAAAATAAAAACCGAAGACTATAATAACGGGAAAAATGACATTCCAACCAAAGGCCGATTTATCCCGTATGAATTCTTGGTTTCTGGCGTGAAATAAGGCTAAAAAACGTTTTAGTTTCACGATCTGAGTTTATTGCCGGTGAGTTTTAGGAAGAGATCATCTAGTGTGCGTGGACGTATATTTAAACCGTTTAATGATATATTTGCATCCATTAATATTTTTACCGTACTAGTGACATCATCGGAGGCAATAAAAAGATATTCTTCTTTCTTTATGCAGTTGTCTAACATATTACAAATATTGCGCGTCTCCTGATTAAAGGGTAACTCTAATACAACATCATTATAATGCTGGTTTAGTAGATTACTGGGTGGACCAAAGGCTATGATTTTGCCTTGGTCCATTATAGCGATCTCGTCACACAACTCAAATGCTTCATCCATGTAATGAGTGGTTAATAAGATTGTTTTATCTTGCGCTTTAATATCCTTAATTAGTTTCCAAAAATTACGTCTTGACTGTGGGTCAAGGCCAGTGGTTGGCTCATCAAGAAAAATTATATCTGGATCATTGATGAGGGCGATAGCAAGGAGTACTCGTTGTCGTTGTCCACCAGATAAGAACCGGGTGTCTCTATTTAAAAAATCTTCCAAAGAGCAGCTTTCAACAAGATTTGTAATGGGAGTTGTTTTACTATAAAAACTCGCGAATAGTTCTAATGTTTCTCGAACTGTTATGAACTCTTGCAATGCAGTGTTTTGAAACATTATGCCAGCTTCGTCTCGAAACTGATCACCTAAGGCCTTTTCTTTGTAGTAGATGTTACCGCTGGTGGGCGTTTTAATACCCTCCATTATCTCAATTGTTGTGGTTTTACCCGCGCCATTGGGGCCTAATAGGCCGAAGCAACTTCCTTTTTTTATACTAAAACTAATTCCGTTAACAGCGTTAATGCTATTAAAGTGTTTGACAAGGTTTTTAACCTCAATCAAGTTGGACATAATCCATCACCTAAATCATATATAGTAATATCTGTATAAATCTAAACGCAGTCAATCTTAACCTGTTCTTGGTTTAATGCAAGACTCACTTTGCGATATTTGTTAGAAAATTTGGATGTCTGCTGTCGTTAACAATTTCTTTTAAGTCATGCTTGTGTAGAAAAATACTTGTGAAAGGTCACGTACGGTAACGGATTTATGCACCGAAGTGTTAAGTTGAAAGGTAGTACGAATGATTTAAGCGGTTTGGGTTATACGCGATGGACTCGTTGAGTAGTACGGTAAGTTTTAAGCGTTTGCCTGCAGTGAATTTGCAGACTGTACAGATTCCGGTAAAGTAAATATAAATTGCGAACCTTTATTTGGTTCGCTATAAACAGTAAATTGGCCGTCTAATATTTTACCCAGTCTATAACTTATAGCAAGCCCCAATCCTGTACCGCCATATTTTTTTGAAATTGAAGAATCGCCTTGGGTAAATGACATAAATAATTTGTCTTGTTGTGATTGTGTCATGCCAATTCCACTGTCTTCAATTGAAAAAATAATACAATTACCCGTGGATTTGGCGTCTCTACTAATTGTGAATATGATTTTGCCATCCTGGGTAAATTTACAGGCATTGCTCAACAAGTTGATTAATATTTGTTGCAGTTTGGTAATGTCGGAATACACTAAATCAATACTTTCATCAATATGTACGTCAAGTACATTATTGTTATGCTTTGCCATGGGGTATATTGTCACCATAACACTGTCAATAAATGATTTGAGTGAGAAGCTTTCGTTATAGGGGTGCAATTTTCCAGCTTCAATTTTTGTTAAATCAAGAATATTATTTATGAGATTCAACAATTGATGACTCGCTTTATGCACTTTTGTAATATCGTCTAAGTGTTTTTTATCACCTGAAGTAGTGAGGTCGTCCTTTATGAGTTCGTTGTAACCGATGATGGCATTAAGCGGAGTTCTCAATTCATGGCTCATGGTAGCCAAAAAAGCGCTTTTAGCACGATTTTCTGTTTCAGCGGCTTCTTTTTCCATAAGGAATTTATTGGATTCCTGTCTTTCAATGGCAACGCTAACCCAATTTCCAATTAGCTTAATGAGTTCTTTATCTGTTTCTGTAAAAGGCTTCGTTCGTGGTTTATAGCTACAAAAATTAATAGTACCAAATTTTTTGTTGTTTACCCAAATAGGTACGGCAATGTAGGCCTCTAAACGGGAGAACTCATAACACTTGTTGTTATTAAACCTTGATTGTTTTGCATGATTAAGTAAAAGGGGCAATTCTGTCTTGAATGGGATTTTACAAAATGTTTTTTCGAGAGGTAAAACCAAGCCAGGTTTAAGCTTGCTGTCTTTGGGTGCATGGGTAAACAATATGTGATTGGTTTGATGTGTTTCGTCTATTTGGCAAACTTTTCCGATTTCCAGATCTAACAAGCGGCTACCTAGTTTTAAGGTTTCTGAGATTTGTTCATCAATTGTTAATCCAGATATTGAGGAAACCTCATATAAGGCCCGAACCCGTTCGCCCTGACTAATCAGTTCTTGTTCGGCTTTTGATGTCTTACGTACGACGTAAATGGTAAATGCACCTAATATAAGCGAAACAATCGCCATTAAAAAGATGAGCTTGTAGGTTAATTTTGTCTCGTTAGTGGTTTCCAATAAAGCCTGTTGAACAAAATTGTTCTGTGAGTCTAATAATCTAGTCAGCGCTTTGCCTATTTTTTCCTGATTGGGTCGAATGATATAATTGAGTTCATATTGCGCTTTATCATTATCCCCATTGCGGATGTATTCTATGATTCTGTGCTGTTCTTCACCACTAAAGCGTACATGAATCGACGCCTGTTCCCAAGCGTGTTTATCTCTTGGGTTGATGTTAATGTTGGAACTAATAAGTTCTTGTCTAACTTTAATGAATTTTTCACCTAATTTTAAAAATTGCAAGTACAAGTCATCTTGCTCAAAAGGGTCGTCAATGGTGCTCATGTGGTAGAGCAGTTGGGCCCTAGCCTTGGTGATGGTGATCATGTTCGCAATGAGGCGGGTTTCGGCTTGTTTTGCGACGGTCTCGTGGAGGCGGGTATTGCTTTTAGAGGTGCTACTTACCCAGACAATTAATATTGAAATTAAAAAGCCTAATATCAATACAAAGCCAAGGGCTATTGTGGTTCTTGGGCGTAATTTGGACATATTATCTAATAACAAGCGCTTATTTGAGAAACTATGGTATATTTTTGTTTGTTCGCTTAATTGATCGGCAAAAATACGAAAAAATGAAGTGTTTTGAAGGTTTTCCAGTGGATTGTTTAGTGAGAGTTGAGCGTAACCGACAAACGTAGAGGATAAAAAGTGTACTTACCGAGACCCAAGTCCTTTTTAAAGCTCATATTGCTCGCTTTTGCTCTTGTGGCATTGCCATTACTAGTGGCACTTGCATTTGCTGCCGTGTACATGGATCGTATGGCAGATCAAAGTCAACTGGCGGTTTATCAGGCTGCCCGTGCAACAAAAAGCAGCCGTATTTTAGTTGAACAAGTGACGGTTATGGAACGTGCCGCGCGGCAGTATCTGGTTTTAGGCGATAAAGCCCTATTAAAGGCTTATCAAGAGTCCCATGATAAACTTCAGTTAACCATCGGGGCACTTCTTAAACTTTCTTTAGATCAATCGCTTAGGGAAAAGCTTATTGTTTTATCCGAAAGTGAGCACCGATTATTAGAAATCCTAAGTAAAAATCCTTTTAATAGCGGTAAAAGTAAAAATGCGGTTGTGGAGTTTGAATCTATTGCCAAAACTTCTCGTGAAGTCCTATCTGGCAGCCAGAGTATTATCGACCGCGAAGTACAAGTCATGTATGATATCGCTTCCAATGCGCAGACTTTGTTTTTTTGGTTTGGTCTAACACTAATTCCAGCAGTTATTGTAGTAGTGGTTGGTTTTACTATAATGATTGCGCGTCCAATACGTCAAATTGATCAAGCAATTCGCAAGTTAGGTGACGGTAAATTTAACGCTCCCATCGAAGTAGCAGGCACTCAAGATCTTGAACAATTGGGGCAACGGCTTAACTGGTTGCGGCAACGACTCGCAGAAGTAGAGCAAGAAAAGGTTAAGTTTTTGCGCCATGTATCTCATGAACTTAAAACTCCACTTACCGCTTTACGAGAAGGTACTGACCTTTTGGCTGATGGAGTAGTCGGTGAACTAAATACTGAACAACAGGAAGTTGTCAGCATATTAGGTTCTAATACAGCGCAATTACAGAGTTTAATTGAAGATTTGCTGAATTTTAGTGTGATGCACCTTAAGCATCCCCAATTGCTGCAGGAAATTGTGGATCTGGATATTCTGCTAGAAAGAGTTATAGCCCATCAAAAATTGGCAATTATGGCAAAGCAGCTGGAACTAAGAACCGATATAGAGCCTGTAAGCGTGCGCGGTGACAAAGAAAAACTACGTGTGGTTTTAGATAATTTATTGTCAAATGCGGTAAAATACTCTCCTCGCAAAGGAGTGATTGATATTACAATTAAAAAATCCGCCGAAGAAGCCAGAATTGACGTACAAGACGCTGGTCCAGGGATACAGGCCTGGGAAAAGGAGCGGGTATTTGAAGCCTTTTACCAGGGAGAGGCTGTTGCAGATGGTCATATTAAAGGAACCGGTTTGGGTCTATCAATAACACGTGATTATGTGCAGGCACATGGCGGTTATATTTCTGTAGACGACAAGCAGACGAAAGGTGCTCATTTATCGTTACGTTTGCCACTTATTGTAGAAGAAGGGGTTGGGAGGTTGCATGAAGAAGTGGTCGATTAATCATTTAATTGCCATTAATGTATTGATTGTATCGGTTGTTTTTAGTGGTGGCTGTGAGTATTTGCGAATCCCTTCTGATGGAACACCGGCACCAGTTGTAGAACCTGTTAGCGAACAAAAAGCAGAAAGAGACAGTGCCATGCCACCTGTCGCAGTTTCTTACACTTCTGATTCAGAGGTGTTATTAACCTTGTTAAGATACTCTCGTTATATCAGTGACTTATCGGTTGATGAGCTTGACGGTGAGGTTAAGAAAACCGAGCTCACGAATGGGATTGAACCTTCAGCACGGGGACAACTCAAATTGGCTGTATTGTTGAGCTTACCCAGTGCCAATATACAAAATGTTGAGCGGGCTACCAGTTTGTTGAGTGATTTAATTAATGCGGGAGACGAGAGTCCACCTGCATTGCGTGAATACGCTCATTTATTATTAAGTTCTTTGCAGTTACGTGTTGAAACACAAAAACAAAATAAGAAACTGCATTCACAGTTAAAGCTCGAACGAAAAAAACGAATCCAATTAGAACAGAAGTTAGAAGCATTGAAGACCATTGAAAAAAGCATTACTAAACGTCAAAGTGGAACTGACAGTGGCACAAAAAGCGAATCAGAAGGAGCGGTTAAATGAGTAACGCGCGCACATTACTGGTCGACGATGATGCCGACCTCTTACGTTTGATGTCCATACGTATGCGTTCTGCGGGTTATGAGGTAAACGCGGTCGAAAGTGCTGAAAAAGCCATTGCGAGAATGTCAGTGATAAGACCAGATGTGGTGATTACCGATTTGCGTATGGATGGTATGGATGGAATGGCATTGTTCGATGTTATACACGAAATGCATCCTTCATTGCCCGTTATTATATTAACAGCACACGGAACCATACCTGAGGCTGTAGATGCCACTAAAAAAGGCGTGTTTAGTTTTCTTTCTAAACCATTTGATGGTAAGCAGCTAATTGAAGAGGTTGGTAGAGCATTATCCGTTACCGGTGGCGGAACGGTTGGGCGTCAAAAAGATGATGTAAAGGAAGAAAAAGGAGAGTGGCGAAAAGCAATTGTTACCCGTAGTCCAATAATGGACGACATATTGTCGCAGGTGCGATTGATTGCTCAGGAAAATATCAGCGTATTTATTAATGGTGATAGCGGTACGGGTAAAGAGCTGATAGCTGATGCTATTCATAAGGCTAGCCCGCGTCACGATAAACCTTTTGTTGCGATTAATTGCAGCGCTATACCGGAAGCGCTCTTGGAGTCTGAGCTTTTTGGACACCGTAAAGGTTCATTTACCGGGGCGATAAAGGATCACAAAGGTTTATTTGAAGCTGCCCACGGAGGCACTATTCTACTTGATGAAATTGGCGATATGCCTTCTCAATTACAGGCTAAGTTGTTAAGGGTTCTTCAAGAAAACACTATCAGGCCAGTTGGTGGAAACGCCAATATTGATATTGATGTTAGGGTTATATCGGCAACCCATAAAGATCTTGAGAAAGCTATGGCCGATGGGGAATTTCGCCAAGATCTTTATTATCGATTAAACGTGGTATCTATTGACCTACCGCCCTTAAGTCAGCGAAGGGAAGACATCCCACTATTGGTTCAGCATTTTCTTAATATAATAAACAAATCGTCACAAAAAGAAATTACCGCATTTTCATCCGATGCTATGGAGCTTTTGATAGCGGCTCCCTGGCCAGGCAATATCCGCCATCTGTATAATGTTGTTGAAAGAGTGGCTATCTTGTCGCCGACACCAATAATACCCGAGTCTTTGGTGCTTAAGGCATTAAATAATCCCACCCAGCAAATCCTGTCTTATGCTGATGCAAAAGCTCGTTTTGAACGTGAATATTTGTGTCAATTATTGCAAATGACATCAGGAAAGGTCAGTCAGGCGGCTCGATTAGCGAAGCGCAACCGCACAGAATTTTATCGACTGTTGGGCCGACACAACATTGATCCGGCCTTGTTTAAGTTAAATAGCAAGCAAGATCTGGATACTGAATAATTCTCCAGCAAACACTCAGAGCTACTCTTCATTGCGTCCAACCGATTAATCTATATTGAATCAATGGTTTGATGTAAGCTTTTTTTATTTTTTCTGGTATGGGCAATTTATGCTGTTTAGCGTATAAATCGTCGCTTAAAAACGACATCTAAAAACCTATAATAATCAGCTATGTAAGAATAACAGATAAAGACCTGTTACGATTTGGCGACAATTGACGCGTAATAAATTCCGCGAAAAATTAAAAAAACCTGTTAACTACTTGATAAACCATGCAAATAATAAGTTGGCACGGCTATTGCTATATTCCTAAGTGTAGTCAACATTGTTTATTGGGTAGCACGTGACTCTCCCTAAGGTACGGATAAAGTCGCAAGTTATCGTAAATGCTAGAGGGTTTTGAGAAATCTAGTATGCACTTGAGAGGCCTGCTCAATTTATGCTTGCGTAATCTGGCCTGTGCTGAATGCTTAAACCAGATAAAGGTGTTGATTACTTATAAAAGGTTGCGCGTTGTGTGACTTTGAAGTTAAAGGGCAGTTCGATAGCAAGTACTTGTTAGTTGGATTCGCTAAAGGTGGCAAAAACAAGATGAGGGGTTTTTGTCTATCTCTATCGATATTCTAGAGACATTGTGTTCGCAGGATGTGACGACAAGGTAGTGTTCACCAAGGATGGTGAAATGCCAGGGATGGTGTAAATGTACTCTTACAAGCACGGGTTATCGAAATGCCCTAATTTTTGAGCGTAACAACGTAACACCTAACAATACCCAAAACAAACAATTAAATGGGTGGTGTTGCTAATATCGGGTGGGAAGAAAATTCAAATTCCAGAAATGCCCTTGGTTTGACAGAAATATGTAGATAATTATTGTGACTGCCAAACTAACTATCTTAATCGACAGTTATAGGGGATGGCTTAAAACCCAAGTACCAAAAACTTCGATTCAATAACACAGGCAAATACGACCTTTAATGGTTATGGTCTCCAAAATGCCTGCTGTGCATACCAGATTTCCTTTGGTAATAGAGGTCTGCGCCGGTCCCTTCTTTTAGCCGGCGCTATTTTTTCATCTATTATTATATGCGAGGCGCTTATAATATTCGAATCTGATATTGCAAATTCCTTTTGTGCATCTACTCTTATGCTATCTGGTTGAAAATAGATTCCACCGGTTTAATTAAAATAGGTTTAAATAGTTTTGATTTGTGGCTGACGTTACCTAATTGACTCAGGAGAATTGTGTCCATGCATGCAATGATGAAAACGATGTCAAAATGGATCAAATCAGTTCGACTCATACTAACCCTAGCTGGTATGGCCTTAGCTAGCACATCCGCACATACTGCAATCATCTTTTCCGCCGCTCCATTTGGCGATTCAGAAGAGGCCATTCAGATTTTTACCCCCTTGGCCAAATACCTGGAAGAAGTAATTGGCGAAACCGTCATATACGAACACCCGGCCAGTTGGAGCGATTACGCGCAGAATATGCGCAGTGGAAGATACGATATTGTTTTTGATGCACCGCACTTTGGCTCTTGGCGTATTAAGAATATTAAACATACTCCCGTTGTTCGTTTACCTGGTAAATTGGGTTATGTAATATTGACAATGAAAAACAAAAAAGAGCTTAATACCTTGCGAGATCTCTTGGGGGTAAAGATTTGCGCCTTGGAGTCGCCAACCCTAGGTACATTGACCGTGTATAAATTATTTCCTAATCCCGTATTTATGCCACAGATTCGGGAGATATCGGGAAATTTCAGGGATGTGTATAAAGAATTGAAAGATGGCAAATGTGAGGCAGCTGTATTACAAGACGTCACATATGATCATTTGATACCTGCTGAGAAGCGTGAGGTAAAAGTCATTACCAAAAGTGCCCAAATGCCGCAAATGACGCTGACTATAGGACCCAGGTTACTGTCTAAGAAAAAGTTGATTGCGCAAAAACTAATGACCTCCAAGGCAACCCGGGCGGCTGCAAAGTTACTTTCCAATAATGGTATGCATACCAAGTCGTTTGTCAGTGTAGAGATGTCGGAATATAAAGACCTGGAACACTTGCTAACAGATGTTGCATGGGGTTGGTAGTTGTTTTGTCTAATTTATTTAAAACAGCTCAACGTCATCATTTTTTATATCTGGCCCAGATGCTTGCTGGCTGATTTGTAAAGCCGTTTGTACGCTTTTGCCATTTAGGATTGCTTCAAACATGGCCTTGTCTGATTCAACCGTATACTTAGATTTTATTTTCTCCTGCAAACCGCGCCAAGCATAGGGATTATATAAGTTTTCTGGCGTTTCCACTAAACTGGCCAGAGCCTCCAGGCTATGCGATAGGTGTGTCAGACGTTGAGTAAGTTTATCGTAGAATTGGAATGCCACAATGGTTGCGCGCATTTGCTCCGAGACAGCCAGACAGCTTTGGCTAATAGTGGATTGCTCATTGCTTTGTTCCAACTCCTTGGCAGCGGCGGAGATTGTCTCTACCTCGCCGGCCATAGACGTAAATGAATCCGCCAAGGTGTTCACCGATTCATCACCACTGTTAAGCGCACCTTCGATCTGAGCGACGGCAAGATTAAGCATTAATACGGTTTCATGGACCTGGCTCCAATCGAGGTCAGGATTATTAACACGTGAGGCGGTCGATACCGGTTTTGGACTCATTTCTTAAGTTCCTTAAGATTTTCTCTCTGGATGTATTTTTAATGTCATCCCCCCCATTTTCTTATGTATATGTTTTTAATAACAATAAGTTTAAGGTGTGTGCGGAGTGACCTTAACGTTTCGGTTTTATAAAGTTACGGCTCGTTATTACCAGACTTTAATCATATTATCCGGTCAATAAGCGACTCTTTATGTAATAAAAGCGACAAAAAGGGACATATTCGTCCTGTATGTGGTTACAATTTTTATACAATAAAAAGAATGTTGAGCGTTATTTAGAATATTTGAAAATCGACGACGCACAAAATATCTATGCCAGTTACGGTTTCGTGAAAGCTGCCAAAGAAGATATGAAAAACCGTAATTAGACTCTAAATAGTAAAATCACTACTAATTTACGAATTAGTAGTGCAAAGTAAGGCATAAAACGCCGATCTTGTGATAAGATCGGCGTTTTATTTTTGTCTGGTATATTAGCCCTAAAGTTGTGTTAAATTTTTGGTATAAAGTTAGGGTGGAGTAGGAAATCGAGTGATTGAAAAACTGAGAAATATTGCAATTATCGCCCATGTGGATCATGGTAAAACGACATTGGTTGACCAATTGTTGCAACAATCTGGAACCGTGAAAAGCCGAGGTGAAATGACAGAACGAGTAATGGATTCCAACGATCTGGAAAAGGAGCGTGGAATCACCATACTGTCTAAGAATACCGCTATTTCGTGGAAAGATTACCATATTAATATCGTTGATACCCCAGGACACGCCGATTTTGGTGGCGAAGTTGAGCGAGTTATGTCCATGGTGGACTCAGTGCTTTTACTTGTTGATGCCGTCGAAGGACCTATGCCACAGACCCGCTTTGTAACGCAAAAGGCTCTGGAAAGAGGGCTTAGTCCCATTGTCGTGATTAATAAAATCGATCGTAATGGTGCCCGACCGGGATGGGTGGTTGATCAGACCTTTGATCTTTTTGACCGCTTGGGGGCAACGGAAGAGCAAATGGATTTTCCCATTGTTTATGGTTCGGCCCTCAATGGCTATATGGGATTAGAAGCGGATGTGAAACACGGCAACATGGATCCATTATTTGAAGCGATCGTGGAACATGTAAGTCCACCTGATGTGGACGTAGACGGCCCATTGCAATTGCAGGTGAGTTCCCTGGACTATAACAGTTATGTAGGGGTGATAGGGATTGGGCGGATTAAACGTGGCACCTTAAAGACCAATACACCTGTTACATTAATAGAGCACGATGGAAAAACGCGAAATGCCCGTGTATTACAGATATTCAAATTTTTAGGTCTGGAACGAGTAGAAATGACAGAGGCCCAAGCTGGGGACATTATTGCTTTTACCGGAATTGATGGCCTAAATATATCCACAACTCTGTGCGATCCAAATAATATTGAAGCCTTACCACCATTAAGTGTCGATGAGCCTACGGTGAGTATGACATTCCAGGTAAATAAGTCTCCTTTTGCTGGCCAAGACGGTAAATATCTTACCAGTCGCCAGATCCGCGAAAGGCTACAGCGTGAGCTAGTACATAATGTGGCTTTGCGGGTAGAAGATACAGAAGATCCGGATAAATTCCGCGTTTCAGGTCGGGGAGAATTGCATCTTTCCATATTAATCGAAAATATGCGTCGCGAAGGTTATGAATTGGGCGTTTCACGACCGGAAGTGGTGGTGAGAGAGATTGACGGCGAATTACATGAACCCTATGAACAGGTAACGGTTGACGTTGAAGAGGTGAACCAGGGCGGTGTAATGGAAAAACTCGGTGAACGAGGTGCTGAGTTAAAGGACATGGTACCCGATGGAAAGGGCAGGGTAAGATTGGATTACATTATTACCGCACGAGGATTGATTGGTTTCCGAACCGAATTTTTGACCGCAACCCAGGGTACTGGCTTGTTATACAGTGTGTTTGATCATTATGCGCCCGTCAAAAAAGGGGATTTTGGTCAACGTGCCAATGGGGTGATGATCTCAAATGGAAAAGGCAAGGCGCTGGGTTACTCGTTATTTAATCTCCAGGAGAGAGGGCGCCTGTTTATTGGGCATGCTGAAGATGTGTACGAAGGAATGATTATCGGGATACATTCTCGGGATAACGATCTGGTAGTTAATCCTTTGAAAGCTAAACAGTTAACTAATGTTCGAGCCGCTGGAACCGATGAAAACATTGTGCTCTCGCCACCAATCAAAATGTCTTTAGAGCAGGCCTTGGAATTTATC